>Ga0315915_1001585_pt1 | contig 27759 bp, 21 predicted proteins | sample MpolbnodulesMG_FD_207738 | JGI IMG/M metagenome (GOLD analysis project Ga0315915, IMG submission 207738) | Medicago polymorpha root nodule microbial communities from Los Angeles, California, United States - branched nodules | ecosystem: Host-associated > Plants > Roots > Nodule | place: USA... | reverse complement strand
AATGGCAAAAGAGGCTACCAATATTATGTATTTTTTAAGAGTATTGTTCTGCCATAATTATCAAGAACATACATGTTCTATTTGACGAACATTGACAAAAGCAGGACAACAGAAAATTCTTTTAATCATCAATAAGACTATAACAATATCTTTCAGAAAAATTAATAAGAACAATTTACAAACAAACATAACACAATTTAATTGAAGATAGCTGATCAACCAACAGTACGGAAAGTTCAAAAGGTGCAAGTGCACATCAACCTTGTTTCAAATATTACACCATAATAACGATAGAGCAAAACAACAAATCATACAAAGCAAAAACAGAAACAAAGACACTGTATAAATCCAGACTGCAACCCAAAACATCCATAGGAAACAATCAAACACGAACACACAACCGCTTAAGGATTTTTCTAAACTTTGACACACTTAAGCTTCACAGGTTTTGTGATTGACTTTTCACCAACATCTTCAACATCCAATGTAGCAGACCCAACACTATCAGCAACCCTCTTACCAATGACCTTGCTTATTGGCGTGGTTTCCTCAACTGAATCCTTTGGTCCAGACTTGGTGGAGTCACCGCACTCAACAACCCTATCATGTAAGCCGTAATAAAAACAGACACACCAAGTCACTTAATTATTTAGCTCATTTATGCTGAAAGATAATATTGACACCAGACAATGTTAGATTTATCAAGGGTTTACCTCAGAAATTGCCTCTGTACCATTGAGGTTAACACCCTCATTTTGATCAGCCTCATTTTCCTCATTAGAAATCTAAACAAAAAAATGGGAAAGGTAATCAATTCAAGCTCATACACTTTATAATTCAGTATATATATTCATTTACTACGCACAAAATAACAACCTAAATCTTATGATGAGAAATAAATTTGTTGACAACTTCAGCACTATCAGGTGTGCGCTTTACCACATAGTTGCGCCAAATTGCCGTCCTTAATCTCCACCAACCAATTTCTAGACTATTATTCAACTTACCATGGGAAAGAAAAAACAATTAATTACATGATCAATTACTTTTAGATCTATTGTTTTAATTGTAGGTACTTTTGTTTGGTGAATAGGAATACTACAAAAAACTTTTTCAAAACTAACAAAAAATTTAGTATTCCATTAAGAGAAAAGGCAAATTAAAAAGTTCAAAGAAAAAACAATTAAAAACATAAAGACATGGCTTGTGGAAAACATAGTCTATAAGAAAAAAGTCAATTGCCTTCAATGAAAAATGATGAAAGGAATTCTGATTCAGAATTCGTCCAATCATGTGACCTTCCACCTTTAATGGTAAGGGTATTCTGTTCAACAGAGATCTTCACGTCTTCCTTACCAAGTCCAAGCATATCCAAACAAAGAAGCAAATAATCCTCTGTCTCTTTCGCATCCCAACCACATCGAACTCGACCGTCTCCAATTCCACGTGAATCAGAAAGGAATGGATTGTCCATTAATTGATCCACCATGTTAAGCACCTGGCTCAAACTCCTAGTTGGAGAAAACAGATCAAACACATCTAAAAACACAACAGTTTAGTATTTATTTAGTATTAGTTAATCAAATCAATTAAATAAAATAGTGAAATTGAGTATAAGAGTGATAACAACTACCTGAGAGGAAATCGTCGTGGCGAGTGCGAGGGAAAGAGCGATCAAACCAGCGCTACGACGATCGACAACATTGGACTCACTAGAGTGTTCGTCGTATGGCGTTGGTGTTGAATGAACGGGAAGCGGAAGAGGCAACGGGGCAGAGAAACCTAGAGAGGAGGCCGCATGAGAAAATTCAACGCTGACGGTGACGGTCGAGTCGACGACGGCGAGGGATGAGAGGAGAAATATGATTGTGAAAGTAGAAAAGACATGGGAGAGAGGGAAATTTTCTTCATTGCCATGGAGAGAGAGAGAGAGAGGGAGAGAGAGAGAGAGAGAGGTGTATTGAAATGAAGCTGGGCAGAAAAGAGAAGGGTCTTGGAAAACGTCGCGTGGATAATGAACGCTCAAAATTAATGCAGGAGAGGGTATTTGAAATTCAAAGCATAGATAGTGGGGTGCCAAAAAATTAGGGTTAGGTGTTTAGAATTAGGGTTTGGAGGTTAGCTAGGATTAGATATAAGGATTTCTCATGGCTAAATTAACCTTAGTTGGAACATGATTAAGCAACGCCTTCCAAGCTAACGCCAAAACTTTCGACGGCCAGACTCTTCCAAAGATTTCCAAACACCCTTTTTTCCTCCACCCCCCACCTATCCTCCACGCCAACCGCACAAAACACTCGCTCATAAGCTGACATAACTGAAAAAACACCTGACTCTTCAAGGTTCCACCACCACTCGTCCTCCCTAGTTGACCACCGGACTAATGAGAACCTCCTCCTCCCACACAAAAAGGTGACATCTCCAATTAAACACCCAATCCCTCCCATCCTCCGTATCCACTCCCACCTCCCCCACCATCGCCTCCTTTTGGTTTGAGATCATAAATAGCCTAGGGTATTTAAGCCTAAAGCATCTATCCCCTTTCTACTTTACATTCCAGAAACTAGTATTCAAGCCATTTCCCACCTTTCTCGAAACTTGCGAGTTAAACCAACCTCTAACTCCAAAATCTCCTATCTTAACCAACTCCTTCCACGATAACGATGAGTGTCTAGGCCAAGGCGAATCGCTCCCCTCCAACAATCCCCCAATACACGGCCCATACTTTTCCTCCAAAACCTCCTTCCATAAGGCTTTCTCCCCATCAAGCAATCTCCAACGCCACTTTGCCAATAGACTCACATTCATCACCCAAATATCCTTAACCCCCAAACCCCCTTTCCCCTTACTTTGGCACGCTGTGTCCCATTTAACCCAACTAATCTTTTTCCATCCTCCCACACCTCCCCAAAGAAATTCTCTTTGAATTCTAACAATCCTCTTCCACACCTTTACCGGCATCTTTAAAAAAGACAAATAAAAGATAGGGATTGAATTGAGAACCGAATTCAATAGGACAATTCTCCCACCAAAACTTATGTATTTATGCCCCGACATATTCAACCTCCTATCTAAAGTTTCCACCAACACCTCCCATGTTGACATACTCCTCCCATTAGCTCCAATCAGCAACCCCAAATAATTAAAAGAAATACTCCCCATACTACAATTCAAAAAGTTATAGGCCATCTCCATAAACTCCTCCCTCACATTCACCCCAATCAACGAGCTCTTTAGGAAATTAATTTTCAACCCTGAGACCAATTCAAAACCTCGAAGAATTGATTTCATTGCCCAAAGATTCTCCACCGTAGCTTTCCCAATACAAAGAGTATCACCGGCATATTGTAAATGGGAAACTACCAAGCCATTGTCACCAACTTCAAATCCTTCAAACAAATTTTCGACCCTCGCTTTCCTCATCAAGCCACTAAAACCTTCCGCCACCTAGAGGAGCAAAAAAGGTGCTGGAGGATCCCCTTGCTTAAGCCCTCGATGAATGTTTATCTCCTCCGTTGGACTATCATTAACAAGAATTGACATTGATCCGCCACACACACAAGCCTTCATCCACGCCACCCACTTCTCACATATCCCAACCCGTCGCATCATATACAATAAAAAAAGCCCCAATCAACCGAATCATATGTTTTCTCAAAATCCACCTTAAAAATCAAACACTCCCTCTTCGCTCTCTTGGCATAGTCCACCAGCTCATTAACCACCAAAACCCTATCCACCAAATTCCGCCCTTTGAGAAACGCCGATTGAGATGAAGAAATTATAGAATTCATAACTCCCGCCAACCTCCTTGCTAGGACCTTTGCAAGGAGCTTATAAAGGCAACCTAGCAAAGAAATTGGCCTAAAATCCTTCAACTCTAAAGGGGATGACACCTTTGGGATAAGAGTCACAAAAAACGACAACATACTTTTTGGTATCACCTCATTCACATGGAATTGATCAAACATAATCCTCACCTCATTTTTGATCAAATACCAAAACTCTTTAACAAAAGCAAAATTGAACCCATCCGGACCCGAACTCTTACTACCTTCACTCTCTCTAACCACCACCTTTATTTTCGCCATATTAAAAGGGGCTATTAACAACCCATTCTTACCCTGAGAATTTCTACCAAAATTCATCCCATCCAATCTCGGTCGCTCCCACCTTTCATTCGCCACATGAGTAGTAAAATAGTCCACCACTTTTCTACGAATATCAAGAGGCGACATCACCCACCCATCATTATCCTTCAACGCCTTAATGGAGTTTCTACTCTCATTGTTGAATTGTTTTTGTTGAAATGTAAATGATAAAGAGTTATTGGTGGAACTCATTTAGACATTTTATTAAAGGGTCTTTATTAGAGTGATTGTGTCCATGTGTGACCCGTTTAAGACCTCAAGATTGAGGGTCTCCATTGTGGATGCTCTTAGAAGTCATTTAACTCAATTTAAAGTGTTGAAAATGTCTTTTGTATCTTTTTGTGTCAAATCGATCTTTTATGTTAACTTCATTTTTCATCTATGCATGTTACCAAATGTCTTGCTTTAACATTCAAAATGGTAAATTACATTTTCAGTTCGTCAAAATAACATTTACATCATAATCATAAAGACTATTACAATATATACTTCGTCAAAATTAATATGATATTTGATAGTTTTTGTCTAAAATTGTGATCTCATCGTGCAAGCATGAGTATAATTTTGGTGTCGAGTGGTGAGTCATTTTTAATAGCATATCATTCAATGATCAAATACACAGACTGGTAACATAACTGGACCAAAAATGAAAGTTGAATAAGCAGTTAAATATTTTTTAAGATAAATTACTACTTTGACAAAAAAAAGAAGATAAATGACAAGATAAAACTTAAATATAAGGTAAAAGAGAAGTTGTGTGGTATTGCCCTAAACATGTACTCTGTATCGTTTAAACTTTAGAAAATGCAGTGTGAAGTATGGGATGAGGAAGAAATTTTAGGGCTCTTTCAAATAGTGAATAAAAAAAATAGGAGTGTGGGATGAGTTAGGATGTTGGCGTGGGAAGTAAAAATGGGTTGTATTTAGTGATGCATGTAAAAAATTGTAAAGAAAAAAGTTTGTTAACTTTGGGCTTCAAAGAAGAACAGAAACAGGACTGGTCGTCCACGGCCTCTTCTCAACGACATTTATAGAAAGAAAAAAAAAACTCATCATTAATATCGTTGATGGAAGTTGAACTTAGTCGGAGTCGATAGAGATTTCTTAACTTGTTTTTCTTGATTCAGGCAATTAACATTGGAGAGACTTTGTTTCCCATGTGTGGGTTGTCTGGCTACTCTAGTCGAGTGTTAGGTAGAGTTGTTTTTGAGTTTTTGAACTACACTAATAAATGCATAAATTAAAGTAGAAAGACAAAGTGATAAATTGTGAAAATAAGCTGGTTTGATTAATTGACTGTTTTAATTACAATGTATAAATGAAGTATTTATAGTGAAAATATTGTTTATTAAGTATTAACTAAACGATGTGATCTACAATGCACAACCCTCCGGGTGTGCTTGATAACTCCCATGTTAGTGAGATCGTGGTGCCTCATGTTCAACTTTGTTATCCTCTGCTTGACATAATCCATTGACATAGTCTCTTTATACACATCTCCACTACCGATTGTGTCCAATTCCTCATTCCTCAAAGCCGTTTTTGGCGTCGAGAGCAACAAATCGTTGGTAATACGTTATTGTCTAGTCCCACCATACTTCTGACCCAGTTTTGAGCCTCCAACGGCCAATGTTCTGAGTCAATGGCCTTGAGAAAAATCAACCTTGTCGCCCCACTGTTATGACATCGCCTATCCTTCACTTGGCTGAGGGGCTTCCTCACGCTCATTGTTGTGATCGCCTACTTGTCGAATTCAGTTAACAAGACAAATATTTTTAGGTGCAAACAAACACTCACATAATATTTATTCTTTAGGCCCATGCATTGTTCAAAATACAGTGAAAACAGCACAAAAAGTAAATAGCTTGTGATAAGTCCCGTGAGATTATTCAAACAAAATGGTGCCCCGTAGAACCGCGCCTTGCTCGTACACACTTTTTAGCCATACGTCTTCCTTCGAGTGCATCATGTTCTACATGTATTTCTATACATATTTCTTTTCAAAGTTCAAATTCCGTTATCGATATCAAAATCTCAATAATTTGAAAATAATATTGTCAACACTTTCTCTAAAAGACAAAACTTATGTACTTTTTTTTAAGTCGTCGCTTTCGCCGAAAATATTTATATATTTATAACAAAAAATTACGCCTCTTAAAGAAAATACATTTATAAATACTTGAAACACAAAAAACAACTAACAAAAATGCTTTTAAGTGATTAGGTGATTGAGTTCAATCGATTAATGAAGTCTATGAATGAATCCTAATTTAATAAATAAATGGAATAGCTCCTGGCTAATCATTAACAGGATAAATGTTAACTACTCCTTCTATTTCACAATATTTATTGTTTATAAGGAATTTACACATGCCAATAAATCAATTAAATTTTGTTATTTTTGATCAAATTGTTTACGTTCTTTTCTTTCTATAATACTATATAATATTGCACTAAAACTTAAAAGTGAGAAGCAAAGTAAACAAACTTATTTAAAAAAAAAAAAAAACCACAATTGTTGTAAAATGGAGGCAGTGATTTTAAGAACCCAAATCTCTTGAGCATTCTTGCAACTAAAAAGGACCGTTGTCTTAGATAAAAAAACTGAAATTAACAATCTGATTAGGACAAATAGGTGTAGGAGGTTGGTGCAAGTAGAAGAAAGAAAAAAACGAACAGTGGAAAAAAAGCTTTCACCGTTTTTGCTTATCGGAGCCAACGGTATCTCAGATCCGATTATATATCTCACGCGGGTTTCTATTAGGGTTAGGGTTAGGGCTAGCTTTTCAATTTCACTATACCGGCGATGTACAGCGACGGCGAAGCCCATGACGCTCCTCAAACCCAGAGAAAAATCCCCCCTGCATCCTCCATGTTGTGGGTCCGCAATCTCCGTCGTTTCATCGGATCCGGTGCCGGTCTCGGATCCGAAGCTTTAATGGGTTCGTTTCCATTTCTTTCTATCTTTTTCAGTTTTGTGATATCAATTAATTACTACTTTATAACATACATTATTATTATGTTATGCCATTTTGCAGAACTTGAAACAAAAAGAATCTTGCTTGATATTTTTAAAGATAAGCAGAAGAAAAGCGCTGAAGCTGGTACAATTCCCAGTTTCTACAAGAAGGCATGTCAAACCATTAATTTTATTATTATTATTATTATTATTATGCATGTGTAAAATAATTGTAAACTGCAATCGGTCACATACGGTTATGATTTTAAGCTCAAATTTTAAATTTAAGAAAAATTCAAATTTAAAATCCGAGTTTTTAAAAGCTGCACTATCCGATTTTGATTCGATAGTCCACATGTGCTGACTGCATTGAATCCAAATCCCATATTGTTTTAGCCTTTTATCCACTGGCATGTAGTTTGACAAATTTATAGTCGAATTTAAACCTGGGTCTGTTGATAAGAAAAGTACCATGTAGTTTTACCTGATATCTAGAGCAGACCATTACAAGTTACATGCTGTATCCCTTTATATAAGTTTGTTTTTTTCATTTGTTACGGATTATATAGGATAGTTAACGGAGTAATGATATTTGTACAACCATGTTATGACAACTTTTGGGACAACCTTCTTCTCTCCTCTTCTTTTGGGACAAAAACAATATATATGTAGAGAGAGAGAGGGAGGGAGAACACAATGAGAGTATGAGTTGTCCCAAAATGGTTGTACAAATATCATTTCTCTAGTTAATATATGTTTGAAGTTTAGGATTGGGTTACTATGGCATTTAAATAAGACCTATCTATCTGCAATTCAAATATTGAAATGTGTCATCTTCTTCTAGAAACCCGAAGAGGGATCAATCAGTCAGAGAGTCCAGAGATTGGCCAAGTATCGTTTTTTGAAGGTATTATTTCTTGGCTTAGCTCTTTCTTTGCTTAGACAGTGGATATTTTTTTCTCAATTAGTGACATTGCCGGGTACATTTAACAGAAACAATCAGATCTTTTGTTGAATGCTGACGATTTGGATGCAATGTGGGTGTGCTTAAGAGAAAACTGTGTGATTGATGATGCTACTGGTGCAGAAAAGGTCTGTTACAATCACCATGTGTTTGCTTCTTCTTTTTTCTTTCTATGAAACAATGTCTGCTTCTTATTTCCAAAAATTGTAATATATATATATATATATAATTGATTTTTTTTATTATTAGAAGTATGATAAATCTTTGATATGCACCACAAAGTTCACGAGCGTAACCAACCCCTCGGTTTTTGGAAAAAAGATGAACACCTAGACTCTTAGGGTCTGTTTGGGAGGGTGATTTTGGAGGGCTTTAGAGGGCTAGGCCTATATTTTAATATATATATATTTGATACTAAAAAAATTGGAAAATAATCACGACATATGATCATATAACAATTCAATCACACTTCATTTTTAGAAATATTTTATAGCTTGCTTAATTTAGAAAAGAAAAACAAGTCAAACTCTCCCCTCCAAAATCCCACTCCCAAAGAGACTCTTACATTCATGCGAGCTTTATGGGCTGCTACATTACATCCCTAATAGTCAATAACCATCCCCATTCCATGCTTTTAGTTTGGTAATTCCTCAACAACAACAACCAAGCCTTATCCCACTAAGTGGGATCAGCAGTTTGCTAATTTCTCAATCTGTATTAAATCCTTTAATACCTTTAAAGATCAGAGACTCAATCTATTTCACTAGACATATTTGGCATGTGCTCTATTTATCCTTTAACTGGAGTTTGGTGTGTCATGTAATGGGTTTTCCCTGAGAGCATACTGCTCATACTCTTATGTATAATTTTGCTTATGTCTCAGAGCATCAAGCTTCAAGGATGCTTATTTTGCCTATCAAGATAAAATATTTCCTGTTAAATGGGTGATATAAGTTCATACTGTTCATCTAATTGAAAATACAACTTTAAGATTTCCACCGCGTTCTTCTCAAAATTTACTACAACTTTGTTATGTATAATTTCTTTTATTGAATTGTTACTTGGCTTCTTTTCCTTTGCCCTCTAACGCTATTCACGACGGAGTTCTTACATACTTTAATTTGTTTCTTACAGATGAATTATGAAGATTTTTGCCACATTGCCTCTGTATGTACAGAACAAATAGGTCCTAAATGCCGACGATTCTTTAGTCCTTCTAACTTCATGAAGTTTGAGAAGGATGAGCAAGGAAGAATTGCCATTCTACCATTTTACCTTTACGTGATGCGCACGGTAGGTCATTTCCAACTTGAACTAATTTTTGGCGATTCTGTTTAATTCTCATGGATACATGTGGTTCTGTGTTTATTTTATTTCTTCATTGAATTTTATTTTCTTGTTTATTCTTACCATTTGAGCTTGATGAATGTATCAAATATGTTTATGTTTATCGTAGATATCTAATGATTTTGGCTGTACAGGTTTCACTTACACAAGCAAGAATTGATATGAGTGAGCTTGATGAGGATTCTGATGGTTTCCTTCAGCCACATGTATGTTTTTTTATTTTTTTATTTTTTTTATCTCTGTTAGGTTTCCAATTGTTTAAAATTGAATTGAACTATTTGTTAGGTATCTCTTTCATTCAAATTATTTACTTTTTGTTATGCATATATATATTTATAGAAAATAGTTGCTTTTTTTAACACTATTTTCCCTGCATAACATTTCATCCGGCCAACTATCTATGTGGATTGGTATCTCTTGTTCCACTCCTTATTATCTAATCTCTGTTTAACCTTTATTCTCAACTATCTTATTATAATTATAGAAAATAGTTGCTTTTTTGAACACTACATTCCCTGCATATCAACATTTCATCTGGCCAACTATCTATGTGGATTGATCTCTCTTGTTCCACTCCTTATCATCTAATCTTTTTTTCTTTATTCTCAACTATCTTGTTATAAATTTATGACTATTTGACCTTTATTTTATTGGCATGCATATAGTTTTTACGTATATCGCAAGTCAATCCCTTTTTGGGCCCTTTGAACTTTTGAGAAATCTAACCTTTCCAGTAGTTTCTTTGGTGTGTTTTGAAGCTGGGAAACAAGTTGAATTTCCAGTTTCTTGGATAAAAAAATTAGGTTAACTTGATATTTACGAATTTGTTTTTCAGGAAATGGAAGCGTATATACGAGGTCTTATACCCAACTTGGCACAATTACGTACTATGGATGCAGGCTTTGTTCCAATGTATTGTCGTATTGCTGCACACAAATTCTTCTTCTTTTGTGATCCTCATAGACGAGGTTTGCATGACTGATTCTTATAGATGCTATGTGCTGTTTTATGGTCATATCATCTTTTATTTGGAATTTTTTATCGCGACAAAATATATTTTCTTTAATTTAATATGATTAAATAGAATTTTAAAGTAATGCAGATTGTAGCTTTCGAATAAAAGCTCTTGATGCATAGAATCTTATATTCATCCATCTAGTATGTTCATCCAATCAATTTCAGCTAAGCCAACATATGTTCATCCATCTAGTATTATCAAAGTCTACATAATTATTCTTTTTACGTTACAGGTAAAGCTTGCATCAAGAAAGTGCTGCTTAGTAATTGTCTTCAGGAACTAATGGAGCTTCATCAGGTAGGTTGCATAAACAGTTTATGCAATAATATCTTTAAAACCAAGCATCATAGTATTCAACTCTCTCTCTCTCTCTCACACACACGCACACACACAATTGGTTTGCTTTGTTTTAATAATAACCATGAACAAAATTTTGTTCTAAGTTCCTTTTAAGCTTTAATTTGATGATCTATGCTGAGTATAGTAATATGTGTTTCAGGAAAGTGAAGAAGAAGTCACAGACACAGAACAGGCTGAAAACTGGTTCTCTCAGACTTCTGCTCGACGTGTATGTGGTGGGTATCTTACATTGGCCTCCCGAATGTCCATGTTATTTATTTATTTTTTCAATCAGATCATTGCAAATCTGTTTACCTTTTACACCATTGCCACTATCACACTGATTTAAGTTAGTTGGCCTCCTTATCATTCTGTGTTAGCTGGTCCAGTTTCTACTAGTTTACTTTGATTAGTTTCATGACAAACTGAAGTTCTGATGTTTGTTGGTGTCCTTTTTCCCGCAGACATGTTTATTGCTCTTGATAAAGATTCAAGCGGTTCATTGAGCAAGCAAGAGCTGCGAGAATACGCAGATGGGACCCTGACTGAGATTTTTATTGAGAGAGGTAGAAACTATTACCATTCTTCAATTTTGGGTTAAATTTTTGTCAGAGTAATTATTACTAACAATAGCCATGGTTACTGCCCTTGTCTGTTCTCCTTTCTTCTTGTATATGCTATTGTTTTTCACTGCTGGATTGCAACATATTTCAAGCCAGGGTGTCAATGTGCATTGTGACCTTCATTTATAGTTTGGTACTCGTTGTTTTCCAAAATTAAATAAATAAATAAATAAATGTGCTTCCTGTAGTGTTCGACGAACATGTTCGCCGCGGAAAGAGTTGTGGTGGAAAGACAAGGGAGATGGATTTTGAGAGTTTCTTGGACTTTAATCTGGCTTTAGAAAACAAAGACACCCCAGAAGGCTTGACATACTTGTTTCGTTGCCTTGATCTTCAAGGGAGGGGTTACCTTACTACAGCAGATATTCACTCTCTTTTCAGGTAAAATGTCATATTGTTGATACACATACATGTTGTATCATTGTATGTACAACAGGAATCATTGTATTCATCTTTTCTTTTTAGACAAGTATTGAATATTTTACTACGACTGCTGGAAGAATAGAAGGGGAGCATCCATATGCCGAGATGTTGCCTGATACAGTCTTCCTAAAGAAAAATACTGTTGTTTCCTACTTGTAGTGCTTGAGCAAGCCTGCAAGTCTCAAATGGACAGCGACAAATTAGTTATATTAAATTATGGGATCCTGGAAATTTTCTTTGCTCCTTAACTAACATCAATATTATATAACTTAACATAATTACTTTTACTTCTCAGTTCTCACTTATGTTTTTTTTTTTTTTTTTTTTTTTGTAATTATGAATGAACAAAACAGAGACGTACACCATAAATGGATTGACGGTGGCAACTATGAACTTTGTATTGAAGATGTACGGGATGAAATCTGGGATATGGTTAAGCCAGCAGATGACCTCAAGATCACATTGGCTGATCTACTGGCCTGCAAACAGGGTGGTACTGTGGCCAGCATGCTCATAGATGTGCGTGGTTTCTGGGCTCATGACAACAGAGAAAATCTTCTACAGGAAGAGGAAGAACCAGAGGAAGAATAGATCTGCTCTGGGTCACGCTAACAGAAAGCTGCTGCCTTAAATTTAATACATTTCAACCTAGAATTCTCTCATGTTGTAACCCTCATGCTCGTGTCATTGTATGTGAAATTAGTTGTGTTCATCATAATATTAACTGTAAAAACACCATAGGTTATTGTATCTAGCCATTGGTTTTAAGTTAGAATTTGAACTTCTTATTGTAGCCAAATGCTTTTGTCATGATTGAATATAAGCTAATAATATTGGTCTGTTGTCAATGGAAAGTTATGTCCGATATTTTCTCATTTTGTCTATGAACCTAAAGTTGAATTAAAATTGGTGAAAATAATCTAAAATTTGTGATGACAATAAATTAGAGTTAAACTCGTGAAATTTGATTTTGGTAACATGATAAATAATTTTAGTGTAGATGACGGATAATTCTTTTCAGGGTTAAATAAGTTTTTCGTCCCTATAAATAAAATAGAATGTTTTTATCCTCACAATTTTTTTTATTGTTTTTGGTCCTTAATGACCAATTTATATTCATATGAATGTCAAAATTATAACACTTTTATGCTCAAGATGTATCCATATTATGTTCAATCTTTATATATTCATATTATTTTTAAAAAATGTCAAAATTATATTCATTAGTGACCAAACCTTAAACAAAAAAAATTACGAGGATTCATTTTATTTTTTATTGAGTTTGACGATTGTTCCTTACATTTTACGTTAATCAGATTTTACAATGGACTCTTTGAACTGATTGGATAAAATTTTGTTACACTATGAAGAACCGTGAGATGCATCCAAGGGCTTAAAACCCACTGAGTGTGGCATGCAGCAAGGAGCATTGTTTCATGCCGCATGTTGTTGTTTTGTTGTGCTTTTTCACGTTTTCAGGTTTGTAAATTCAAACAAACCATTAAATCCCAAACCCATGTAACAACCAAATCCAATCCTCCTTCAACTATGAAAGCAGCAGTGGGTTTTTCAGTTTCAGTTTCAGTTCCATATTGTTGCAATTCCAAATTCTCAATACCTTCGTTCATTCACATCCCCTCCAATTTTAATTCTGTCTTTTCCAAATCACTTATTATACACACACACTCTTCTAAGAGTAACAGCTATGTTGTTCATGCTCAAAACAATCCCGATAATGATAATGATGATGGATTTTATATGAGAAAAAGTGTTGAGCTTGCTAGAAAAGGTTTGGGGTATACCAGTCCCAATCCATTAGTTGGATGTGTTATTGTCAAACATGGAAATATTGTTGGTCAAGGTTTTCATCCTAAACCCGGCCAACCTCATGCCGAGGTTTCTCTTTTACTCTCACTTTTCCTTTTTATATTCTGTTTGTTTGTTCGTTTCACTTATTCGAGGACCATGCGTTTTTTCAGGTTTTTGCTCTGAGAGATGCTGGTGATTTGGCTGAGAATGCAACAGCTTATGTCAGCTTAGAGCCTTGTAATCATTTTGGGAGGACTCCACCTTGCACTGAAGCTCTCATCAAAGCCAAAATTAAGAAGGTTGTTGTTGGGATGGTAGATCCAAATCCTATTGTGGCTTCCAAAGGGGTGGATAGATTGAGAGATGCCGGAATCGAAGTTGTTGTTGGTGTTGAGGAAGAATTGTGCAAGAGCCTCAATGAGGCATATATTCATCACATGTTGACCGGAAAGCCTCTGCTTACTTTGAGGTAATTCAATTCCACTTGCTTTTCACTAAAGATTCATTTCTGGATGTTTTCGATTTTGTCGAGCACAGATTGCAGAAAATAGCAGTTCATTCAAATTCACCTATGCATCAATGTTATAGCGCCAATACTATTTGCCAATATTTTGTACTAATAGCGTATTGCAAAACACAATAGCCATTTGTTCAAATTCCGCTATAGTATAGTGCTATAGTCACTATTTAACAACAATGACTGCTTCTGTGAGTGCAAATTGGAGTTTAATTTTGGCTTTATGAATCCCCCATCATCTTATACATGTGACTCAAGTTGCTACTGAAAGTTTGTGAATCAACATTTTGGGAAAAAGGCTTCACTGACATTCATAAATTATCATCTTTGTCCTTTCTTGGGTTGCTTCACTTTCGCTTTAATCATGGAAATCGTAGATACCTTTGTATCTTAAACCTGTGCATCTCATTTCACGTGAGACCAAATATCTAAGTGATGATATGTGCTCCAAGCTTAATGCAAAATTTATTTATTTTTAGAAAAAAAGGGAAAGCATGGGCAATTATGAATGTACTTGAAAATTTAAAATTTCCTCCCCAACCATAGGCACTTAGTACGAACAAATTCACTTGCCTTCTTGACTTCTTTCACCATCTTAAAAAATGTCCACGCGAAGTCAGTTGGATGGATTACAGCCATTGCATCCTGGCTCACTATGTCTTAGGGTTGCATGTCTTGTCATGCTACAGAAAAGACAAGACTTAAAATAAGACGGAGTATATTCTGAATATAATTTCTGATTTTAATGTACAAAGACAAGTTTACTTTGTGTATCCACGAGTCTGGGACAAAGGAATGTTTGATTTACGTCAGAATGAGAGTGAAAGGGTAAGAAGTGGTCGCGAAAGAAAAGATGAGTCTGAGGTTTTAGAACCAAAAGCTGCATATCTCTCAAACATATTGAACTGTTATGACTCTGAAGCACAGGTCAAATTACCTCTCTCAAACATAATATATATGTCTTATTTCCCCAATTAAGGAGGAGTTACTTTAGTTGAGTGACACATTACACAGGCCGTGTCCAACTACATCCAGGTATCTTGATAATTTTCTTTCCTTCCACGCCCGTTGTCAACTTCTTGCCACTTGGCATCGTTCCATTGTCCAACAGCAGCATATATGCTAGAAAGAAGAGAATAGTAACTGGATGTATCACTCTCCTGCTTAATGCAATGCTGGGCAGCTATTTCCACAAGCTTCACATTGTTATGTAATCTGCAGGCAAGAAGTAGAGCTCCCTAGACAGCAGCACTTGGTTGCATCAGCATATTCCTTATAAGCTTATATGCTTCATCCAGCCCTCCCAGAAAGATCGTCCACAATTCCATAATGATCAACTGATGGCGCAATGTCATCGTCCTTCATGGAGTTAAAGCACTGGTAACCTTCTTTTTCAACCAATCCAGTATGATTGTAAACAGTTAGAATTCTAGTGTTGGTGGCCAAATGAGAGATGATACACTCTCTAGCCATCTGTTCAAATAGCTCGACTGCATCTGATGCCCTTCCATCTAGTCCACATCCATAGATTATTGCAGAATATGCAACCACATACCTCTTTCTCAGGCCATGGAATAGTTCATATGCCTTGTCAATGCTCTCACACTTTGCATACAAGTCAATTAACGCAGTGGTCAAATGATCATCCAGTATAATTCCAAAGTCATTAACGTGCGGTGCGACTCAATACATCACCAATACTCTAGGTTCCACAATTGTGAACAAGCAGATATAACACTAGCCAAAGTCACCCTTTCTGGATGTAAAGAGACGTCTGGTTTATGCATGCCATTAAATAAGTCAAGGGCTTCTTTAGTCGTGCTATTTTGAACATAACAAGCTATCATAGCAATATACGAGAGCAAATCTTTATAACCCATCTTGTTAAAGAGCTCATACAAAAAAACATCTATGAATCACTATGCATTTTTATTTTTTATTTTTTTAAATTTTCAGACAAACATACATTTCATAGCTTAGCCTTTTTCCTGCATCACAGGTATTCTCTTTCTGTTAACGGTAATTTGTTGGACTCACTTGGGAATGGAGTTACAGACTCTGGTGGATACTATTCTCGGCTATTACAAGAATATGATGCAGTTATATTGTCTTCTTCCTTATTTCGAGAACATTTGTCGGACTCAGTACTCACATCTCAAGAACCTGGAGCCAATCAACCTATTCATATTATAATGCACAAAGATTCTGCTTCTTCAAATCAAATTCCATTAGTCATCAATGAAGTTACCGATAAAGCGATAATCTTTACAAATTGTAGAACAGCAACAACTCCAGAAGAAGCTCAACAAGGAATTGAAATTGTATCTATGGATCAAATAAATCTGGATGTGATCTTGGATTATTGTAATCATCAAGGATTGTGCAGTGTCCTGTTAGATGTGAGAGGGAATTTCAGTGAATATGAAGAGCTTGTTAAGGAAGGTATTAAGAAGAAGTATATCAATAAATTTGTGACAGAAGTTTTGCCAGTTTGGAATGGATGTACTAAGAATGATCCTCTACTGCCATTGAAGAACTTAGATCAAGGAGTAAAAGTGGAAAATTTACGTCCCATGGCCTCAGCTCAAAGTGTTGTAATTGAGGGATATTTAAATTTTGAATAATTGGATTCATTTGTCTTTCAAGGGCTTTATGTGCTCATTGTAGACTAAAACTTAAAGGCATTTTTTTTCTTTCTTTTTTTTCATTTTGCCTGGTGGAAAAACTGGGTATTATTCTATAAACAAGTATCTTTTTCTTACATTTTATTTGGTACCACATTTTTCTGAGTTGGAAGTTGAAGTTGTTTGTGTGCCACAGTTCATGTGGATTCTAAACTGTGGATATGAGCAATATGATTTGATCAAGATTCTGCAATCTGGATAGTTTGTGTGACAGATTTACATACAACAGAGAAATATGGGAGTTTGCAATATTTTTTATTGCAAAATTGTTTCTTGTAGGATATGTATTCGTTATCAATTTGGTTTGTATAGGGAGTTTGTAAATTATTGCTATCTAGTGTTTGTTGCAGCATTTATCTTAGTTTCTAGTCAAGATCAAGGTTCTAGTGTTGTGGCAGAGACAATTGTCCATGAAGGGTGAACATCGGTAGCTTTTGGAGAGGTTGTTTTGCTTCTGCATTGTTGTACTATAACAATTTAATATTGAACTTCTGGCATTTTGTGCTGATTGAACTTATAGCGTATCGTTTTGCCGGAAGCTTTTGCGGCCTGTCTTCTGCTGTGTCTTTTTTCTGGTGTAAAGGGGCAGAGTAAGTATTGTCATGGGCCTGGTGGTGCTAGTTTGTTGTTTAGATGAAGATTTATGTGTTTCTAGCTTGCAGTTTTAAATTGGTGCAGTGTTTTGTTTCTAGGTTGTACTGGGCTAGTTCTGTTTTGGAAGCATTTTAGTTTAGTTTTTTGGCTTCAATGTCAGTGGTGTAATACGTTGTGTGTATTTTTAGTGACTTGGATGCTCCCTAGCATGTGACGGATCAGTATCTTTTTACCAATTCCAGATTCGTTATGTTGGAATGTAAACAAAATGAAATTTTGAGATTTTGTGAATCTATACTTCTTACAAAGCATTTAGTTCGATTTTTTCTGTTCCTTCAACTGCTAGTGAAATCTGCTTTTGTCTGCGTTTGGCGGTATTTTTGTTTCAATCTCATAGGTTCTGACGGTATCTAGGTGCTACTTCTGCTTATTTTGTTGTTGTTTTGTGGTAGATTTTTCATTTAGAGAGTTTCGGGCCGTTTGCTAGATTTTGTTGTCAGATTATTTGTAATCTCTGCAAAAATTTATTCATTTTTGTCAGAAACATGGAAAATCTTGGCAATGTGTCAGTGGTGCAGGTTTTTGCAGGCTGTTCTTTTAATTTATTCTGACTTGGCGTGTTACCTTTGTGGGCTGAGAATCCGGCAGTAGGTTATTTTATTCATCTCAGCCGTCATTAGGCGTGAAGACTGTATTGGAAAGAAAAAGTCAGAATGATCACTCCCAGCAAAGAAGCTGATTTCTCTCTCTGTTTCACCTTTCCTTTCCCTTTCTCCCTGCTGGTAGTGATCATTCTTCTTTTCCTCATTTCTCATTCTTCTCTTCCTTTCGTCAAAATTATATGTTTATTTTTTTCATCTTCAAGCTCAAACAAAATTAAGTGCGCAAGCTTCTAGTTCGGTTAACGAGCAGCAGGTTCAAAGAGTTGAGGTCCTAACTGAATGAGAAAAGGTTCTCCTCAAGTTTCTACTACGGGCTTCATCTTCACGGCTTTTGTTAGAAGGTTCTTCAACTTTCTTTAAATACCACATTATTTTTCACTGCTTTATTCTTCATCAGAGAAAGTGGGTTTGGGGATTTGGTCTATTCAATTTATTATCATTTTTTTGTGCTTGATATTATGCCCATAACATGTTTGTGAAATTGTTTCACGATACAAAACCGATGTTGAATCTTTACAAATAATTTTTGCACATTTGTCATTTCTCTAGATTATCATGTAAGTGCAAACTGCATTGCTTCTTAATCCTTTGTTTTTGTTTAGTTAGTATTTTTAAGCTTCACAAACTTAACATACGACAGGTGGAGAAATTCCTAAAAGCATTCAAAGTGGAAGAATTTTTATTTTGGTGTGGTTTTCTCAACTTATGAATTTATTGCTGCATATGAAAAATTGAGGTGAATTTATGCAATCTGAGAAGGCAGGTTTGAGCTGTTATGTCAATGTCATAGAGCCTTTTATTATTTGTTTAAGTAATTGTTTTATAGTTAAGAAGTTGTCTCAATGTTTTATTGTTTTTAGCCAATGACAATTTTGAGTGACACAATCAAATATGTAAATGACATAAATGAAACTTGAAAGCTTGCTTTTACAATTGTTGATCTTAATAGTAGAACTTGCTTAAGTTCACCTGCATTTATTTTTTCTTCTTCTTTTACGTATAAGTAGCTTCTCACAAAAATAAACTCTTCAAAAGCATTTGTGAGATATGTAGTATGCAGCGGGAACTGGGAGCTGGTGTGAGATAAATGTACATGACTGCTGCAGTTATATGCATATTTTATTGTTTTTATTCATCTCATCTAGCCATCAGGTGTTGAAATTCTGGATTATCTCAAGTGTAGTCTATATAGAGAGCAATTTTTTATTGGTTACTTATCTGCTTTTTTGTTTTTAGAATTGTGTCTAGAGAATTTTTGGTCTGTTTTAATTTAAGGGTTTCTGTTCTTCTATTCCTTTTTTTCCCTATCTTCTCCAACAATACCTCTTTTTTCTCACTTCTCTTCTTAAAACGCAAACCTCTCCATTTAATTACAATTTGTTTTTAATGATTTATTGTTCTTATTTTTTTTTCACTTCTTTTGTTATGATCTGATTAGATCTTCTTCTGCTTGCAGTTGCAGATGTTGTATTTGGTTTCCTATTTGCAGATCAACAAATTTGAAGGTAACCTACGAATTTGACACATTCTATTATTTAATAGCTGGATGTAATATGTCGATTTTTCAACTGATGGTGTGTGTTATGTAGTTGTGGGTTGTCCTCTTAGTTTTTAATGTTGCTGCTGTGTTTTTTTAATGCTTCTGCTTTTTGATTGCTTCAAATTCATATCAGAAGTTATACTATCTTATGTTGGGGATTATATATATATATATATATTTGATAGTATGTTGGGGATTATATTTGATTTGCATGCTTTGTTGGTTTTTATGAGGTGTTTATACCGTTCAGATTCTATAATCCAAACTATATAGGACAGACAAGAAATCAAATAGGATGAGAATCTATAAAGTAAAATGGGGGATATCGACCTTTGATACAAATCAAATGTGGTTCAAATATCAAACACTTTCACAAGATCAGAAAGTGAACAAATTCAAGTGAACCATTCATCTCAGAAAAAGAAACTAGAACTTTCACAATATCACCTTCACTTTATGCCAAATGCTAACCATTGCTATTACTACTACCACTTCATAGTGAAAGTGAAACTTCTTTACCAAACAAACTCATCTGTGATGAAATCTCAATTAATATTTGTTATAATTGACTCAATTTGGTATTCTGGTAGAGTTGAAACCGCGACACGATTTTTAGGCAAAATGCAAGTGAGCTATTGGAAGCAATATCGTAGAGCGATTTTTGGATAAGGGTGTAACACTGTGTACGAGCTTCATCGTGACACGATTTTGACAGTATCAAAGTACTATTTAAGCCTTCATTGTTCTTTTTTTGAGTAGAGTTTCAAGAGAGAGAAACTTAGGAAATCAAAGGATGTATCTTTAGGGTTGAGTGTCTTATGTGTGAGACTCTCTTGGGTTTGGAAACATTTGTAAACACCTTAGGGTAGTGAGATTTCATTATAGGAAGGATCAAAAAGCTTTATATAGTGTTTTATCTTATGATTCATTGCGAGTGTGGGTGACTTGAAAAATAGATAGAAATTAAAGTTTGTTCTTTGTGAGCTTTTAAGCTAATTTCTCATAACCTCTTTGTATCATTCTCATCATAGTGAATCGAAGAGTTGTTCTCTCTCCTGTAGTAGGTCATTTTGGACCGAACTGGATAAACAATATTGGTGTGTTGTTTTTCTTCTCTTCTTTTTTATCCAAATAACTCGATAATAGTCTAGTAGGATTAGTGTTATAAAATCACTTATTTATCATTAATAGTCTTGTGTTGAGATATTTTTTTTTTAATAAGTGTGATGGCTCTAGGTTCGTGGGTTAGAAATTTCAAATGTACTATCCAAATCAAACATCTTTGAGTTTAAACAAGTTGATTTAGGTTGGTTCCAAAATTGAATGAATTGGATTGAAATGCATGTCGGATTGGTTTATGTGACTGAGTTACGGATTAACACGTTTTTTTTTTTTTGTGAACACCTGTAGTATTCATACTTTGTTGCTTTTGGGGTGTCCTATAAGAGTTTAGATGAGACTTTTCCATTGATGATGTGGGTGTGTGTCTCTGATGATTTTCAACTTGAGAATCTGCTTGTTAAAATCCTCAATTCAGATAGTGTTAGTGGTTCTATTGCTCCTAATCTAATTCACCAAGAGACCTTTAGAGACCTTGATTTGGAGCAGCTACAAAATCAGTTGAGGAACATGTTTGCTGGTAAAAAATTCTTGCTCTGTCTTGGACAATGCATGGAACGAGGATCTTGTCAAATGGGTTGAGTTGAAGAATTTAGTACAAGTAGGTGCTGAAGGAAGTAAAGTCTTGATGACTACATGTAGCCACTCAATTGCCAAAATGATGGGCACCAACACATCATACATTTTGAAAGGTCTTTCTCCAAAGGATTCCTTGTCTGTATTTGTCAAATGGGCTTTTAAAGTTGGAGAAGAGAAAAACTATCCAAAATTGATAGAAATCGGGAAAGAAATTGTAAAAAAATGTGGAGGGCTTCCTTTGGCCCTAAGAACATTGGGGAGTTCTCTATTCTTAAAATTTGATAGCGAAGAGTGGATGTTTATCAAGGACAGTGAAATTTGGGATTTACCTAAAAAAGAAGATGACATTTTGCCTGCTCTCAAATTAAGTTATGATCAGTTACCTTCTTATTTAAAGAGATGTTTTGCTTACTTCTCCCTCTTTCAAAAGGACTTTCAATTTTTTACTCTTAATGTCAGTATGATATGGGTGGCACTTGGATTTCTTCCGCCACCAAACAGGGGTAAAACCTTGGAAGATATTAGCATTCAGTTTCTGCATGAGCTTCGGTCAAGATCGTTTCTTCAAGATTTTCACGAGTTTGGTTGTGGTATTTTTAAATTGCATGATTTAGTGCATGATCTTGCATTGTATGTTGCAAGAGATGAGTTTCAATTGTTGAAATTTCCTAATGAAAATATATCCGAGAATGTCCTTCATCTGTCATTTATTAAAAAGGATTTGCTTGGCCTAACACCAATTCCCACTGGCCTGAGAACCATGCTATTTCCTAAGGAGCCAACAATGAAGCTTTCTTGAATAATTTAGCGTCAAGGTGCGTGATTTACGGGTAGTTAATTCTACATATGAGAGTTTGCCAAGCTCTATTGGCAAATTGAAACATTTAAGATGTCTATTTCTTGAGAATAATAAGGAATTGAAGAGACTCCCTGATTCAGTTTGCAAGCTCCAGAATCTTCTCATTTTGAAACTCAATGTATGCAAAAAGCTTAAAACTTTACCCAATGGAATAGGGAATTTGATCAGCCTAAGGCAGCTATTTATAACTACAAAGCAATTTAATTTCCCAGACAAAGAGATTGCTAAATTGACTTCTTTAGAAGGTTTAAGTGTGGATTCTTGTGGCAATCTAGAGATGTTGCTTGAAGGAATACAACTTTCTAATCTCAAGTGGTTGAATATTTCTTGTGGGAATCTAAAGTTTGTGCCATTTCATGTTTTTTCCAACTTAGAGTGTTTGGGGATTAATAATTGCCATAAGTTGAAACTGTCATTAGGCAATGACGACCAAATCCCAAAGTTAAAGCTGAAGTTACTAACTCTTGATTCTTTGCCACAACTTGTGAGTGTTCCTAAATGGTTGCAAGGATGTGCTGACACATTACACATCTTGGTGATTGCTGACTGTGAAAATTTTGATAAGCTTCCTGAATGGTTATCAACTCTGATATGTCTGGATAAACTTGAAATTGAAAATTGCCCGAAATTGCTTTCGCTCCCCGAAGACGCACATTGCCTTTCAAACCTTGAAAATTTATCAATTAAAGGTTGTCCTGAATTATGTAGAAGAGTTCGACGTGATTGGCACAAGATATCACACATCAAAAAAGTGTATCTTGAATCACATTATTCGAGAATAAAAGGAATTTACAGATATCACGTTCAAGATTTAAAGGTATTAAGTTTTTTTTTTTTAATAATAAATTGTACATAAGACTCATTTTTACTATAGCTACTCTTTTTTACAAAGTGTTTCTAAACTTATTGCAATCAAAATTTTTGTTTTATATGTTAGTTATTTTGAATTAAAGTGGTGAAATGTTAGTGTTTAGGGTTGAATAAATTATTGATTTTTTGGTTAGTTTTTTTATCATACATTTGAAATTTGAATGTTTTGACTGCCAATGTTGTTTAGAGTAGGTTTAAGTTCAAGGGAAATGCTAACCGGTACCCTGGACATTGGTCAAGGATATTAAAAAAGGAAATTATATAGTAGTTATTGTATTGAAAATTGTGTAATCATTCCATAAAAAGTCAAAAAAGTTTCATTTTTTAGTAATAACTTCCTTTTTTTGTGCCCGGAGGCACCTGTTAGCACGACCCTAAGTTCAATGTGGTTGTTTAAAATTTGAATACCTCAGTCAATCAATGTTGTATATTGTGTACTCCAAGTGTCTGATAAAATGTCTAAATGAGTTTTTTATTGATTTTTTTTATTTTTTGTTTTGTTTAGATATGTGTAGGAACCCACGTAGAAGCCGACTCGGCAAGGACCATGACCAGTAGCGCTCGACAGCAGAGGATGGTTGCCCACCCTAGGCCTAAGAGGGGAAGGGGGCGTAGGAACCCCGATGGGGCACAGACCTCACAACTTGATATGTCGCAGGTTGTTGATCCTACACCAGATCAATACCATGTGACTTGTATGCCACATTTAATGTGGTTTCTAAACTGTGGTTGTGAGCAATTTGGTTTAATCAGGATTATGCAAGCTGGATACTGTGTGACAGATTCACACATAGTTTGTGATGCTAAATTTCCTTTTGCATTGGGAGTACAGTTTTAGAGCAGACTTTTTTGGTTCTTGTAGGATATATAGTATATAGTGGATTGTGATTAACTTGAAAAATTGTCTCATGTGGAGTTATTCTAAATTCTAATTGCAGGTATTGGGAGTTTGTAATATTGTTTATTGCAAAATTGTTTTTGTAGGATATGGTATTCGTTATCAATTTAGCTTGTATTGGGAGTTTCTAAATTATTGCTATCTAGTCTTTGTTGGAGTATGTATCTTAGTTTCTAATCAAGATCAAGGTTCTAGTGTTGTGGCAGAGCCAATTGTCCATGAAGGGTGAACTTTGGTAGCCTTTGGGATATCTTTTGGAGAGGTTGTTTTGCTGCTGCATTGTTGTACTATAACAATTTAGTATTTAACTTATGGCAGTTTGTGCTTATTGAACTTATGGTTTTGTCAGCATTTTTTGCGGCTTGTCTTCTGCTGCGTCTTTTGTGTTTCTGGCTTGCAGTTTTAAATGCCAGTGGCGTGATACATTCCATTGTGTGTATTTTTAGTCACTTGGATGCTCCCTAGCAGGTGACGGATCAGTATCTTTTTACCAAATCCGGATTCGCCTTGTGTCGAATTGGAACTAATGAAATTTTATCAGCCGTTCAACAAAAAAAACTTTGAATATGTTTGTATTATAACTTTAAACATTTTATTAGGACAGACATGTGGTACAAAGACAAAAGTTGAAGAACTGAGAATTGCATTTTTTTTCCTTCAATGATGACTGTATCTGATGCTGCTGGAATTAAAATTATGCACATTGTAAACAAAATGATAATTTAAGATTTTGTGAATGTTTTTACCCAACAGGCTAACACCTACTTAATGTAACAACTAACACCAACAATATTTGAAATCATAAATAATTTACCATTTGTCATAAGATAAAATCATCATTTTGAGATTATTTTGGCCAGTTTTTTTAATGACATATCAATTTTTCAATGCTATACAATATCAATCAAAGACCAGTTTAGGATTCCCTTGGTATGAAACTACAATTCTTGAGATCCATCTCAAATAAAGTAAAATGAGGGATATCGACCTTTGATACAAATCAAATGTGGTTCAAATATCAATCACTTTCACAAGATCAGAAGGTGAACAAATTGAAGTGCAAGTGAACTACTCAACTCAGAAAAGAAACTTGAAAACTTTCACAAGATCATTTTCACTTTATGCCAAATGCAAATCATTGCTATTACTACTACTATAACACTTCATAGTAAAAGGGCAACTTTTGTTATCAGGGATGGAAGCTCAATTGATATTGATGATGCAACTAACATCACACAAGAAAATATCATCCTTCTTATCCAAATAACTCGATAATAGCCTAGTAGGATTGGTTTTATAAATTGATTCACTTATTTATCATTATAAAAGGGGAATTCAGTTTTAACTTAGGAGATAAATTGGAGAAATTTGTGGATTGAAACTGACTCTACTTTGGTGGTTTTATCCTTCAACTCTTCTAATTTGGTTCCTTGGCCTTTAAGAAATAGATGGAACAGTTGTATGAGGCAATCAATATTAAGACACTTTAACTAATGTCGGTCTTAATTTAACTTCTTTTGTTTTTTTTGAAATTATTTAGTATTTACCCTCGGTTATTAGAGAAGCTTTCATAAGGAATAAATCAGGAATTCCTAACTTTAGATTTATTACCAATTTAGAAAGTTTTGGTTTGGTCCCCTTTCTCTTTGTATCTTATTTTCTTTTTTATCAATATATTTAGAGTTGTAGTATCTTAATTTCTCTTTGCTATGCATTGTCGGTCCCAAAACTATGTGAAATGAGAGGGTTGTGATAGGCCTCTACAACCAACGTAAAACATTGTCGAATCTCTATGAAGTTGATCCCACTTAGTGGAAAAATGCTTCGTTGTTAATGTATTATTAAAAAGATAAAATGATAAACATAATAGTTTAAATGAATGATATATTGTTAGAAATTTTTATTATTTATTTTTACTATCATTTTTATATTTTTTCGGTAGAATGACAAAAATCCTTTTTGTATATTGTTAGAAATTATTATTATTTTTACAATTGTATTCAAAATTCTTATAATTAAACCATATCTCGTTGATCCTATTTATTTATTTATTTATTTTCAACAAAAGCAAAATCTCGCAGACATATTTTCTGACAAAATCCTTTTTATTATTTCATTCAAAATTGATCTTTTTAGATTTATTTTTTGGCATAATCTTTTTGGATATTTGAAAGTAAGTTAACAACATCACTATATATTTATGTGCCTACCAAATATTTTTTTTTTCAAGTTATAAGTACAACACTCCATAATTTGATTCATCTGATAAAGTATACAATACTCTCCGACGAAGAATCATGAAGCGCAAACATGCTTTGACGGAGGAAAGTGAACCCATTGATATGGTTGTTACTAGTGATGATCATGCTACTAAGAAAATAATGCTTGATGCAAGATTCACATCTTTTCTTGAGTTATCGGCATCAATGTATCAACATCGTATATATGCATATTCAATTATGTTATTTTTTCAAATAGTTATAGACATCGATATGTCAATATCGTGTATGTGCTTCATTGATTATAAGTAGCTCCCAAATTTGTACAAATATATCAGTGAACAATCCTATCCACAAATCACCATAATAACACAATATCTATTTATTCATTATTGTTATTATTATTATTATTATTATTATTATTATTATTATTATTATTATTATTATCTGTTTTCAATTCATATTTCCTAATTTTTGTCACAACTTGGATTTTTATGCATGTTTTGGTGCTTGTAGCTCTAATTAAGTTGTCTTTTTAATTTCAGTTTATACTCGCAAGTTTGGAATCTTGTCCCACACACATATGTCAATCAAACACCGACTAATTACTTTCCTTTATCATATTATTATAGAAACAGAAATTGTAATTGATAAAGAAGATTAGTAGTATGTATGGATTTAATTGTTGCTTGAGTTGATTATAACTTGAAGAATGGATATGAATTTTGAGCCATCTTTTTTGAAAGATGTCTCAAATATTTCTACTACAACTGCACTTTTTTCCTTGCACTTTGCATATTAAACCAGTTTCATTATACTTTAATGCCTATATTTTTACCACCATGCATATCATGCAGTTTTATAATCACTGCATATTATAATCCATGCACTTTGACAAGTATAATCCATGCACTTATACTATCATACACACTTGCATATTAAATTTCAAATTACACATATTGCATATTAAATCTCGAATTACATACTTTAGCACGTACAAATTTAAATCTCAAATTACACCAAATAAATTTTCAATATAGATTAAAATGATAGTTCACGTAAATGACTTGATAGTTTACTCAAATGACTTGGTAAAAAAAAAAAAACTTTCAGCTTCAAACATCTTTATTCACTTGCATCCCAAATTCACCATCCTAAAATCAAATAAACACATGGTTAGAATATAGACCATTGAATTTATTTCCAATTCAAATATATCAAATTAATGTTAACCTTAGATTGCTTTCATCATTCATCTTTCCAAGCCACAAAATGTTGGGTTGAGACTAAAGCATGTGTGTGTGTGAGGAGGGATATTATATAAGATGTTTGTAGTGGTATCCGCATCAGTTCGTCAATTCTTTGTATCTCCAAATTAAAAACTAGAACCAAAGCAATTGGGTCAACGTCGGTTCGGTTTTGAACTGAATCATAGGAGGTCGGGTATTATATTTTGGACACACAATTATCAACATGAAACAAATTAAAATAACCACTAATGTATACTAATATGTTTCACTAATTCTTTTGGTTCATAAATCATAATAAAAGTTGGTATAAATTAGTAAAATGGGTGTAAACTAGT
>Ga0315915_1001584_pt1 | contig 27764 bp, 10 predicted proteins | sample MpolbnodulesMG_FD_207738 | JGI IMG/M metagenome (GOLD analysis project Ga0315915, IMG submission 207738) | Medicago polymorpha root nodule microbial communities from Los Angeles, California, United States - branched nodules | ecosystem: Host-associated > Plants > Roots > Nodule | place: USA... | reverse complement strand
TCTCCAAATCACTAATCATGCTGCTACACAACAAAGAAGAGAATGAAACCATGTTGTTATGTGATTGTTATGTTGTTGTGAATATTGATGTTAAACAAAGAATATAGGAAGAAGCTAAATAAATGCAAAAGAAGAATAAGAAAAGGAAATTAATATAAAAATAAATAAAACCATTTTTAATTTTATTAATTAATTAATTTTACTGATGATGGTGATTACAGTTGACGACGGACGACGGCGTGGTGGTGAGAAGCGGAAACGCGTGCTATATTTTTGGAGCTAGGGTGGTGATTATGTGGAGCTAGGTTATGTTAAGATGGAGGCCGGTGGTGACGGAGGAGAACGACGGTCGGTGGTGACAGTGATTGATGAAAACGGCGGTCGGTGGCGGTGGTGAGAGTAAGATCGTGATGGTGAGTTGAAAGCATCCAGATAGAGGGACAATACTTGGGTGACCAGATAGAGAGAGAAAATGATGGTGTTCAAGAAGAGCAGTAATAGTGTAATCCAGGAAAATAAAATTTCATTTTAGAGGAAATGCCAAAATTGCCCTGCATTTAAATGGATTACTTAAATACAATTTACCTCCAAAAAAAAAATCAGCCTTTTATATAGTCTCCTACTATAGGAGACCTATTCATGTCTCCTACCGTAAACGGCACCGTTGTTAGATACTCTATTCATATCGAGCATTAATATAAAATTAATCTTTTTTTGGTAGTGAATATAAAATTAATCTACATTAACCGTGTATATTCTATTTTCGATATAAATAACAAAAACTAAATTAAAAAAAGTAAATTTATATCAAACGAAATTCGCAATTTTTAAAATTAAAAAAAAAAAAAAAAAAAGAAACTACACTACATGTGTAACTATCCAACAAAAGTGTACTTTATTTATAATTTATAAAAAAAAAAATCACAAATTTCACCAAATGCTAAAAAAAAAAAAGAACAATAAAATCGACCCACAACATATATTTCTTTCTTAGCATTCTTCCACTTATTCTTTCTCAATTACTTTTTTCTTTTTGAGCCAAACTCCACACATGCTTGCAGCAACTCAAGTCTTCAGTATCCTACTAGTCTGCTATCATGTCCACCAGGAGTACAATTTGTTATGCTTGTCTGCATTTTCAACAACTTTGATCTTTGGTCTCGTACTAGCATACACACCAAAAGTACAATTTGTTATTGTTGAGCCTATAAGAACTTAACCTATTTATTTGCGAGTTTAAATATTGATGAACAAAATTCAGAGCAAAAGAGAAAGGGGATGCAAAAAAGGAGAGAGGAGTAACTCATTTTCTTTGTGATATCCTTCCCCTTTAGAAAACTCATTTGCGCCGTATATATTCATCAATACATTATAAACCACAAAACTTTCACTACAGATCAAACTATCTTTATCATAGAGGTGAACATTTCTCTTTTTTCTTCTTCCATAGTTCTTTCTTTTTCTATTTTTCCCTTTTTCTCTTGGCTAATTATTTTATTCACGGCGTCTTTCCATTTTCTGGTTAATCAAATTTCATTGGTCCATGAGAGTTATTGGTTGATATTATTTTTACCAAACATTTACTTACCTGCGGTTTGGTATAGTATTTAAATATTGATTCTAATAGAAAACATGCAATTCTGCAATTCTAATTGTTGATTCGTTTCAATTTCCTAAATATTACCCTAGTAGGAAATTAAGTTACTTAAATTAAATAAATTTACATTGTAAATCATTTTTGATCAAATATTTTGCTCAAACTATGCTAATACTGCATAATTAATTATTCTTTCATTTTTGTTTTTAAGAATTTCAGCCCTCCTTGAAAAATATTAGTTGGTTTGATCACTACTCAAACCTTTTAATTGTTAATTTTGTATCTTTCTAGGTATGGTCACTTTATTTTCATTTCTTTCTGTAATTATTTTGGTTTCCCCTTTATGCTAAAAAGAGTGTAGGGTTATGCAAATGTTGATTTACTATAATCTTTATTTGTACAATATGAAAAGGCTGCTTCTATCTTGACTTGTCATGAACCTCTTAAGTTGATGCTAATGAGGAGAAGAACATAGAACTCGCATCATAATTTGAGTTCTTGCGCATCATTAATTATCATAAGAGAAATGCTAGTAACACACATTCTAACACACACTTATCAACACATTCTCTTTGATTGGTTAATATTCACATGAGACCCACCAAATGTATATGAGACTCAAATGATTTGGTAGGACCCATGTGAATTTTAACCAATCAAAGGGAGTGTGTTAGAATGTGTGTTGCTAGCACTCCTCTTATCATAATTTGAAGGGATTCTCAACAATTAAAATTTTGAGAAATAGTGGAAAGAACACTCAAGAATACAAAGGTCTGATGATAGAGTTGGTTATTTGAAGAAACAAAGTCGCCCTACATCCACATCCAAATAAATTGAATTCGTTAATGATACTAGCGGCTGCATTTAGCTTTGGGAAACAAATAGATTTTTTCATCATGGACAACTTTGATTTCAACCAATAGGAGAACACAATTTTATTATGAGAAATGCTAACAACACACCTTCTAACACACACTTTTCAACACACTCTTTTTTATTAGTTAAAATTCACATGAGACCCACAAAAGGTATATATTATATAAGACCCACATGATTTGGTGGGACCCATGTGAATTTTAACCAATCAAAGGAAGTATGTTGAAAAGTGTGTGTTAGAAGGTGTGTTGCTAGCATTCCTCTTTTATTATAGTGTTTTGAAACTGAATTTTTTTTTTCTCGGAGTATCTTTTATCATCATTCTCTCTCTTCCATGTTAGGGTGAGGCATTGAGAAGACAGAGTGGTGGTGGAAGATATTTGAGAAAAAACAAACATCCATTCAAATGCTATGATAAAATTATGTTTTTTATTTGATTTAATAATGAAAATCTTACTTGTTTACGATGGAAATGTTTATTACTTTCCAATAATGTTACTGCTCTTGTTGATGAAAACAAAGTTCTTATTGTAAGTATTCAAGCATTGTTTCCTCATCATACTTTATGGATTATTTTTAGGCACTTTGACGTATACTAATTCTTAAATATTGTCATATTGTTTACACCGATATTGCATAAAATTAAACTTTTTTTTGAAGAGGTCAAACTAACCCACCGAAATTGATACTGGGTATAATCAAATCTTAGACTTTGAAAGGATAAAACTAAACTCTTAATCTTATTATTTTCAAATGTTTTCGTATTGGAGTATTTCCCTAAATTCCCTAGAAAAAAGTTCAATAACTTTATTGCATTAGCACAAAAGTTGTGTTTTGATTAAGACTTTGGTCACACTTTGGATGTCAAAACCTCACTCAGAAGGGGAGAATCATTAGTGTTTGGGACAGTGGTTAGGTTATTTAAGCCATTTGGCTATAAGTGTAAACGGTACGGGTAAATTGATGAACTCGAAAAATCAAACTGAAAATTATCTGATTTTTTATGGTTTGGATAAAAAACTGAACCAAAATTCCATTGTCCAATATACTTTCTCCGGTCCTATTTATAATAATTTGACTTTTTTGATTCATTGAGTAATTGATGTATTTAGTCTAGAATATAGACCAAATACATCATTTATACAATGAATCAAAAAAATCAAATATTTTTTGTAAATAGAACTAGAGTATTTACGATCGAAGTATCACTCTAAAACCTTGTCGATTTGTTATCCCCCACCTTTTAACAACTTCCCATTTAGATAAATCCACCCCCACCGCTTCTTCTAATGACCCTACGTCTCTCCACCACCTAAATGCATACCAAGACATATTTAATCGACCCCAACCACTATCTACAAGACCAAGTCCCCGTAATTGGCAACAACTACATCCTTCCACAATGGATGCTCACATTGAAGAATACTCCCCTACTTTGGCAATATACTCAAATTTATTACCTTGATCCTTGTGATTACAAATCAAATTACACGTCAACCAACTAATCTTTCTTCCCCTAAAGGAAATTCCTTTAATTTGCGCAATTTTGCTCCACACTTTCGCCGACATTTTCATATAGAATAAGTAGAAAAATTGAAATTGAATTCAACATGATGTCAGGATCGGTTGTACTTCTAACAGTAATAATAATAATACTACAATAATCTTTTTAATTATTATCAACATCATCCGAGTGGTCCTAATTTTCTATTTAACGCAACAGCTCATCCGAATCGCTCGCCTCCTTGGTCCTCCATAATTCAAGCAAAAAAGGTTCTTAAAAATGGTTATTTTTGGAGAGCCGGTTCGGGTAACTCATCCTTTTGGTATAGCAATTGGAGCAACCTTGGAAATCTTGGTACTCAGGTCCCCTTTGTTGACATGCATGATCTTCAGCTCACTATAAAAGATGTTATCACCAACGACAGTCTTCACACTCAAGCTCTCTGCACCATCCTCCCCTTAGCCTTAGCAGACATCATCAACAACACCCAATTAAGTTTCAATCCTACAATTGTGGATGCCTATGTTTGGCCGCAAAATAAGAATGGAATTTACACTTCAAAATGTGGATATAATTGGTTGCTCTCCCTTCATGAAGCTGACAATCATTCTAGTGTTTCTTGGAATTGGAGATTGAAAGTCCATGAAAAAATAAAGTTTTTAATTTGGCTGGCTTGTCATGATGCTACTCCCACTTTAGCATTTGCTAAATCACAGGAACATGGTAAACTCAGCTATTTGCTCAAGATGCGGTGACCAAGATGAAACATTCCTTCATTGTGTGAGATATTGTAATTTTTCCATCATTGTTTGTCAGAGAATCGGCTTTGCATCTCAGCCTTTCTTCTTTTCCAACTCGGTTACTGATTGGTTACACGAAGGTGCTAAATGCTCCCGAACATCTGTTTTCTTTGCGGCTTTGTGGTGGCTTTGGAAACATCGTAACCTTATGTGCCTCAACAATGAAACCATGTTTGTTACTCGTTTGTGTTGTAATATTTTCAGTTATGCAGAAACCATCAGCATTAGCATGCGCAATCCTTCAAGCGCTCCTGCCCCTGCAAGACTCATTAGATGGGACAGTAACAACCATATGTGCACAATATTGAACGTGGATGGCAGCTGCAATGGTGTTCCTATCCGCACAGGTTTTGGAGGAGTTATTCGCAACAGCTCAGGCAATTTCATATATGGGTTTTCCGTCTTCATCAAGAGCTCTCAAGACATCCTGTTCGCTGAACTTACGACACTCCATCAAGGTTTAATTTTGGCTATCAACTTAAATTAGGGCGATCTGACTTGCTATTCTGACTCCCTACTCACGGTCAACCTCATTAAGGATGATCTTCCTAAGTATCATGTGTATGATGTCCTTATCCAGAACATTAAGGACCTAATCAACTCTAGAAACTACTATCTCCAGCATTCGCTCAGGGAAGGCAATCAGTGTGCGGACTTCATGGCCAAACTTGGAGCTTCGACTGATGACGTTTTGTCTATCCATTCCTCCCCTCCTGAGGGTCTGCAACCGCTGCTAAGGATGGATGAATTATGATCTCTTTTTGTTAGGCATTAGTTGCTTTTTCTGTTTCCTGTTTTTCGTTTTCTTTTTGCTGTTTCTTTGATTAGCCTTGTAACCAAAAAAATAGCACACAACGCTTACCTAGTTCCTCTCCGAATAAAACTAACCATTAATTCTTCATAACATAAATTGGACATTTGCCTATTCGTGGATCATTTTTCATGTAGCTCTATTCATTCTTCCATTGTTCATGTCCTTGTCTAAGAGATTTTCATTAGGAAACTCTTGGTCTAATCAAAACTCTTAGTGAAGGAGTTGAAAAATAGGCAAAAGAATGACCTGCAATGCGGAATGATTCAAATATAAGTATGATGTTTGATTTATCCACTGATGTTTTAAGGCGGTGTTTGATTCAAATTTACTAGATTTATTCCTATGAATAACTTTGCTTTGAATATAAGGATGTGTTTTCTAATCCTAATTATTTAAAAAAAAATGTTTGATTAATATTATAATAAAAAATGTTACACTTGAAATTATTCTCATTTTTATGGAAATTTTATTACCACCCTTTTCAATGGGAATGTTTTTCTATTTCCAAGAACAACACATGAATATAATCTAATAAGCTTGCAACAAATATATAAATAAATATTTATATCATTTTATTTTTAGAAATCTACAAAAATAACTTGAATTTTACGCTTCAACAACTTATTAAGTACAGAAACAACTTGAATGGAATTGAAATGCAAAAAAAGATTGTTAGTGTGTGATAATTTTTCTCATTTTTAATTTGACGATATTAATTTTAACTAAATCTTTAGTCATAAAAATTTGTTTCGTGTATGGTTTTATAATTACTCAAATTAATATATTGTAATTGAACCGTCATCTAAAATTATAGTTTGTTCTCCTTCATCCATAAAAGCGGGGGGGTTAATGTCAAATTTTTTTTACCACAAATTACCCATATAAATTGTTTTCTTCCTTCCCTTTTACTTAAATAAGTGATTTTTACATCTATTTAGTTTGGGAAAAGATATTTATAGCGAAAATATCACTGCGAAAGCATAGCGAACATTTTTTTTGGTAGTTATTAAACTTTGACTGCTCACATATTCTCCATGAATTGTCATGATTTCAGGAAGTGTGCTTTATTTAAATGGTGACAAGTAATATCAGGATGAATTCGAGAAGCAAAACTTCGCTCAATATAGCATAGTTTATCCTTTTGTGATTTCGTCGTCTTAGTGCGACATTATTTTGTTCGTCGTTTTTGTGTGACGTTGTTTGTTTTTCTCGTCTTGTTCAAGTGTTTGTTTGATTCAGATTGTCAATTCAACTTCAATCCGGTGCAGATCCAAGCAATGACTTTGGTGTCGTTAACGTTACAGATCCAGAAGCACGATTATTCTGGAGACTTGAATATAATCATGTTTGTAGGTTTATGTACTTTTCCGTTTTATGCATTAACATGGATGTTATGACTTTGTTCGTAGATTAATCTTTTTTGTTTTTAACGAATTTGCATTGCATCGATGTATTCAATCAATTTGAATGAATGAATATTTTATTTTTAGTCAAGAAAATATATTATAATTATTTTTATGTTTATTTAGGAGATATAAAAAATGATAAATTGAACTAATTGATCACTGACCAAAAAAGTGTCCCACACATAAATTGTATGTGTAACGACTTATTTAAATATAAAAAAATGTTAAAAATTAGTGTCTATAGAAGAGTAGTCTGTTAAGTGACTTAACGTACCATGGGTATTGAAAATAAGTGTCTTTGCTACGTAAATTAAGGTTGACTTATTCTTTTGAATTTGTCTCTCTTACCTACCTTGGTGATTAATAGTTTACTTTGCCTTTTAGTTTATTTGATTCCAGCTATCGGCTAAATCGAGTTATTCACAAGTTTTAATCGAGTTGAATTCGAGCTAAAGAAAAAATTTATGATAAATTCGAGTTAAGTTTCGAGCTAATTTAATTCTTAAGAAATCGAATCGAACTGGATCCAAATTTAATTCGGTTCTACTCATTTCCAACCTACTCATAACAAATCAAATCATAATGCAAGATTCCTTTAAATAGAAATACACCACAAAATTTGAATAATATTATACTAAATGAATTTTATTAATTAACAAAACATATCTCATATCTTCTTTCAAAAAAACATATCTCATATCTCATAATCCCTTAAAAAATATGCTCCTCTGTTCCATTTTAAATGTCTTTTTAGGGTGAAATTTTTGTTCATATTTAGCTATCTTTTTGGTATTTTAAGGGTACGATTTATCAATTATACTTTTTGTCAATTACTTTTATCTTTTTTAATAAAACTAATTAATGCTATCTATTTGGAAAACTAAAGTTTGTTACAAACAATGGTTTCAAAAAGAGTTAAAATTCTATTTATAAATAAGAAAGTAAAAGAACATAATTGAGAGAAGAAAAATAAAAGACTCCATGAATGTTCAAAAGGAAGAAAATTGACAATTGTTTGTTATGAGAGAGAGTGCGCAAAAAAATAGAAATTTGTTGGAGAAAAAGATAATAAGGGTATAATAATTGATCATTATTTGTTACGAGAGAAATATAACATATTAAATTTATAGGGTATAATAGGAAGAAAATGTGCAAAAATACACATCGTTATTTTGGTGTTAATTTTTTTAAAAAACATTTTAAAAGAACAAAATAAAACATAGCAAATATGAAGAGAAAATATGGAAACAAAACAATCCATAGCAAATATGAAGAGAAAAAAGAAACAGTCAAAATAATTCTTTGACTTGAATTATCAGTCAATTAATAATAATGTACTTAACTAATAAGAATTTGTCTTTGAAAAAAGTAAAAAAGAAAAAAGATTGTCAAAAAAATAAAATAGTAATTAATAATTGCTCCATTTAAAATAAAAATAGAAACTCTTATCCTTATTTGAATTTTTATTATTGTTTCTTCCGAATTTCGTCGTCATAACAGGTGCGCATTAATCACTTTGCTTGGCACTCACTCTCTGCAACTATTTCAGATTTTCCAAAGTCAAGTTACATTTTAGGGTTTCGTTTATTTTCTTCATCTCAGATTCATTCCATTCAATTTCGGATTCAATTCAATGCTTATATAGGTTGCTTTGTAAATTTCAAAACCAACAAATCGAAATTGCAGATCCGAATGAAGAAGTGAGTATTTGAATTTTGACGGTTCAATATGTCTGAGAATAATCACTTATCGGAGCAGATTTTGGATTCGGATTCTCAATCAAATGGGGTTAATACCGAATCAAACATTGATACTTATCAAAATCAGGTACATATTCCAAATAATATATATGTAATTGAAATTGGGATAATGTAAGCTTTTAATTTTTAATCAATTAATGGGACTGGGTGAAGCAGGTAACACATGTTGATCTCAAAGATGAAGTTTTGGGAGAATCTGAAGATGTAAAATCTACAGAGGATAATATGTTTGTTGATTGCCCCGACGAGCTAATCACGTTCGACGGTAAGCAAAAGGAAGAAGAAGAAGCTGTAGCTGCTGATGAAAATGAAGAGGAAAGTCAAATTCTGCATCAGCAACAGAGTCATTTCGTTGAATTGAACAATGGCGCAGCTGGGGAGCTGGAACAACTGCGGGTTAAGTTGGAGAATGCTGTTGCTGAGAAAGAAAGTGTTGTGAATGAATATCAGGTGTGCTAGCATATGTTAAAGACTTAAAGTTTGTTTGTTTATTTTGTTGCCGAGAAAGAAAATTTTGTTAATTTATTTATTTTGGTGATATTCAGGAGCTTTTATCTGTGAGGGACCGCGAGATAGAGAATCTAAATGAAAAGGTTTCACAATTAATGATATCGAATGAGAGCCTGCAAGCTTCATCGGAAGCCCAGCTTGAAAAGGATGGTGACATTGATAATATGATAGATAGGACGATATCCTCTCTTGCAAGTGTTGTTCATCAAGGGCAAGTATTGGATGAGTCTAGAAGTGGGAAAATAGTGTATATTGAGGAAAGCACTGCGCTTTTGATTGAAAAGTATAATCAAATGCTTTCTGATATTTATCAACTTGGACAGTCATTCTCGGAGGTTGGCTTGGATACTAGTGAGCAGGAATATGGAAACATACTTGTTGGTGCTCGTGGTGGGTTGCTGGAGCTCAAGAGAAAGGAAGATGAATTGATTGAAAAGCTGTCTCATCTAGAAGGCGAAAATCAGAAATTGGTAGAAGAGCTTGACAAGGAAAGGGTGGTGATAGGGACATTGAATACTGAGCTTGGAAATATAAAAGTAGAACTTGAACAGGAAAAGGTCAAATCTGCTAATACCAAAGAGAAGCTTAGTATGGCTGTGACAAAAGGAAAGGCATTGGTACAACAGCGAGATTCACTAAAGACGTCTCTGGCTGGTAAATCCAATGAGCTTGAGAAATGCTTAATTGAATTGCAGGAGAAGTCAGCTGCACTAGAAGCCGCTGAACTTACTAAAGAGGAGTTGGTCCGGAGTGAAAATATGGTTGCATCCCTGAATACTTCACTACAACAAAATAATTCCATTTTTGAGCAAGTAGAAGAAATTTTGTCTCATGCCGAACTTGATCAGCCTGAAATGCTTGATTTGCCTGAGAGACTTCGATGGCTTGTGGATGACAGGAATAAACTGCAGGGTGCCTTCCTGGAATTACGCAAAGTGAAGGAATCTCTATCTCTACTGGACTTACCAGAACCTGTTTCATCATCTGATCTAGAATCACAAATGAACTGGCTTATAGATTCTTCTCACAAGGCCCGCAATGACATTTATGTTCTACAGGAAGAAATTTCTACAATTAAGGAAGCATCCATCAACTGTATTGATCATTTGAGTATTTTGCTTTTGGTAGACTCACAGGAAAAAGATTACCTTCAGTCTGAATTAACAGATTTGAGGTTCGAATGTGGAGAACTTGTTGGCAAGAACCATCAGATTTCTTTGGAGAAGGATCAGATCGTGAAAATGTTAGTAGATTTTTCTGGTCTAAACATGGAAGATGAGGGAATTGATCAATTCTCTTCTAACACTTTGATGATCATTGACTTATGCTTTCAAAAAGTAAAAGGGCAGAATGGTACCCTCACCAGAGCATCTCATATTGATCCCGAATTGTTTGAAAGGGTTCAAAGTCTTCTGTATGTTAGGGATCAGGGCTTAAACCTCTACGAGGATATACTGGAAGAAGATATTCTAATTAGATCAGATGTGAATAAATTGGCTAATGATTTAAAAGTGGTATCTGACGAAGTTATAGCACTGAAAGAAGAAAGGAGTTCTCTGCTGAAAGACCTTGAACGATCAGAGGAGAAGACTGGCATGCTTAGGGACAAGTTGTCCATGGCAGTTAAGAAAGGAAAGGGATTGGTTCAAGATAGGGACAATCTAAAAGGTCTTATAAACGAAAAAAACTCAGAGATTGAGCAGTTGAAGGTTGATTTGCAGAAGCAAGAATCTGTAGTTTCTGAATACAAGGATGAGATCAATAGATTGTCCAGTGATTTGGAAAGAGATAGGGACAATCTACAAAGTCTTATAAATGAAAAGAACTCAGAGATTGAGCAGTTGAAGGTTGATTTGCAGAAGCAAGAATCTATAGTTTCTGAATACAAGGATGAGATCAATAGATTGTCCAGTGATTCGGAAAGAGACAGGGACAATCAACAAGGTCTCATAAATGAAAAGAACTCGGAGATTGATCAGTTGAAGGTTAATTTGCAGAAGCAAGAGTCTGTAGTTTCTGAATACAAGGACGAGATCAATAGATTGTCCAGTGATTCGGAAAGAGATAGGGACAATCTACAAGGTCTCATAAACGAAAAGAACTCAGAGATAGAGCAGTTGAAGGTTGATTTGCAGAAGCAAGAGTCTGTAGTTTCTGAATACAATGATGAGATCAATAGATTGTCCAGTGATTTGGAAATTATTCCAAAGCTAGAGGCTGATCTTTTGGAAATAAAAAGGGAAAGGAATCAGTTTGAACAGTTCTTGATGGAGAGCAATAACATGTTACAGAGAGTGATGGAGTGCATTGATGGTATTGCTCTTCCAGTTGATCCAGTTTTTGGTGAACCTATGGAAAAGGTGAAATGGCTTGCTGGTTATGTCAATGAATGCCAAGAAGCTAAGGTACATGCAGAGCAACAGTTGCAGTTGGTAAAGGAGGAGGCCAGTATACTTGAAGCTAAATTGGCAGAAGCCCAAGAAACTGTAAGCTCCCACGGGCAAAGATTATCTTCTTCAGAGGGCAGTGTTTCTCAACTTGCTGAAGAAAAGGCAGAGTTAGAACACGAGAAAGAAAAAGTTGTGGAAGAGTTACAGAAAGTTAAAGAAAAAGTTGCTGAAGTTTGCAGTACTAGTAAGTCACTTGAAGACGCTTTATCACAGGCAGAAAAAGATATTTCTGTTCTTTCCGAGGAGAAAGAGCAGGCTCAAGTATCTAGAGTTGCTGCAGAGACAGAGTTAGAGAGAGTTAGAGATGAAGCAGACAGGCAGACAAGAGAACTATCAGAGGCCAGCAGTACCATAAAGGATCTAGAAGTTGAACTATCTCAGGTTGAGAGTAAGGTGAATTTATTGACTGAAAAGAGTAATGCTGATCAAGTTGTCAAGACTGAATTGGAAAATGAATTGAAGAAGCTGCAAGATGAAGCAGCAAATAATGCTAGCAAGTTGGCAGGTTCCTCTGAAACTATAAAATCACTGGAAGATGCATTGTTGAAGGCGCAAGATGATATTTCTACCCTGGAAGATGCAAATAAAATTGCCAAACAGGAGATATCTTCGCTCAGTTTAAAGTTAAATTCATACATGGATGAGTTAGCTGGAAAGAATGGCAGCTTAGAGAACAAGTCTCTAGAGCTCATTGGATTCCTTAATGATCTTCAGGTGGTTATGAAAGACGATACTCTATTTCTTAGGATAAAACAATGCTTTGAGAAAAAATGTGAGACCCTGAAGAATGTGGATCTCATTGTGAGGAAAGTAAGAAACCATATTTCCCTGTCCGCTAAGGATTCTGGAGGGCACCTTGAGATGGAGGTAACATTCTTACTATCCTTTTTTAGCCAGTTATTTTCTCAAGTTGTGTATTTGATACTGTTTTGATTTAATCTACATATATTTGCCATCTAAATCTTTCAACCACTTTGATATGTTTCCACAAATAATTAGAAAAGTCTGGTGATTAATACATAATGATTTGAATTATGTACTCAATCCCATGAAAATTACACAGGGCTTCTGGGATCAAATATGTGTTGTTCCCAATGCTTTTGGGTCTGTTCAATTATCCTGTATCACTCTTATAAATATTTTGATTGTATATGTGATGTTTTTTGTTCCAGGAAGATCCACCCATGAGAAAATCATTTTCAGATGGCCTTGAAAAATTTGAAGTCGAACTGGACAACAGAGAGATTAATGGAATTGATATTGACACCATAATTTCATCATTTGGAAAGATTGTAAAAGGATTTCAGTTGAGAAATGAACATATTGCAGATAAGTTTGATGAATTTTCTGATTCTATTGATGCTTTTATTTCTCCTCTCCATGGAAAACTACTGGAAACAGAGTCTAATATAATGGCTATTGTTGAGCACGTGGAAGTTATGAAAGAAAAGGCAAATAGCGTGCCAAAGTTGAACGAAGAAAAGGATAATATTATTGCTACTTTAGAGAACGATATCAGTTTATTGCTGTCTGCATGCACTGATTCTACCAGTGAACTTCAGAAGGAAGTTCACCAAAATCTTGGGCAACTTGGCTCCACTTTTGAGGTTGAGAAGCTAAACAACAAAGCAGATGAACAAGTAGAACATCATAAGAACAACAAATATGCAGACGCTTCAAGAAAGTTGATAAATGCTTCTGGAGAAGTTCAAACTTTGATTAGACAGTTCAAATTTAAAAGTGAGCAAGTAGATGCAACAGTTAGAGATTTGCAGACCAAATTGAACGAAACAACTGTTGCTTTTGAATTGGCTACAAAGGAGAGAGACTTAAATAAGAACAAAGTTTTGCAGTTGGAGTCTGATATTCAATCACTCGAAAATGCATGCACTGAGCTTAAGGATAAGGTAGAGCATTATCATGTCCTAGAAGAAAAATTAAAGGACAAAGAGGCAGAGATTTCATCAATGCACAGTGCTTCGTTGGAAAAAGAAGGTATAAAGTGTCGAAATTTGTTTTGACCTAACCATGTTGAATTTATTTTTAACGTGCATTTGTTGATTTACTTTTTTATGACTAGATTTTCCTTTTTGCATTGGCAGAAAGCTCCATCCTTTCGACATCTCAGTTGAGAGATATCTTTGACAAGATAGATAGGATTGAAATCCCTATTGTAGAATCTGAAGATAGTATGGAGACAAATACTTCAGACCCTGTGAAGAAGCTCTTTTACGTTATTGATAGTGTTACTAGGTTGCATCATCAAATAAATTCTCTATCTCATGATAAAAAAGAGATGCAATCAATCCTCGAAACTAAGGCCCTTGAAATTAAGGATCTAAAGGAGGAAGTTAAACAACTCAATAGACACTGTGAAGACTCAAAAACGATCAAGAATGAACTGTCTGAATTGACCTCTGTCTTAGAAAATATAATAGATATTTTGGGAGCCAACAACTGGGTTGTAGATAGACAATCTAAAGGTTTTAGAGAAGTATTGCCACCATTGGAAAAACATATCACTGCCATTCTTTCAGAATCTGAAAATTCAAAATCTAAGGTCCATGAACTTGGTATTAAATTAGTTGGAAGTCAAAAGGTTATTGATGACTTAACGACCAAGGTTAAATTACTTGAAGATTCAATTCAAGATAGGATTTCTCAGCCAGAAATTGTCCAGGAAAGGAGCATATATGAAGCACCCTCATTGCCTGCTGGCTCCGAGATAACTGAAGTTGAAGAGGTGTTATATTTTAACCGTTTTCTTAGCTTAATTTTTTTACATGATCCAATATCAGGGTCTACAGGACCATTTCAATCTAAATGTTTAGTTGTTGTTACATTGAAAATAGAACTTATTTCATATCATTTTTTTGTGCCATTATATAGATAGGTCGAAGTGATTGATAGTTGACAGAAATACATCATTTAGATATGTTTGTTAGTGCTTTATTTTATTCCTGGATTCGAGCTGATGATTTAGGAATTTAGCCTTATATTGGAACTTTATTTGTTTCCTGGTTTATCACACTCTTGTTTTATCTGTTGCTAATTTATTATGGTGCTGCATTCTCAAAGTTGAAATGTTTTTTTTTTTCTCTCTAGCTGCCAAAAGAAAATATCGAAGTGATTAAGTGTATTATATAAAGAGTTTGCTTTTTTACACAGGGATCTCTTGGCAAAAAAACATTATCTCCTGTCCCATTGGCTGCTCACGTGCGAAATATGCGAAAAGGATCCAGTGACCATCTTGCTCTTGATATTGGTGTGGAGTCTGATCATTTAATCAACAGTGCTGATACCGATGATGATAAAGGTATTTACTAGTTTCTCATCACTGTCAATTGTTTGATTTTAAAACTTGAATACTTAATTATAGATTACTTTGCAGGTCATGCGTTCAAGTCTCTGAACACTTCTGGATTTGTACCGAAACAAGGAAAGCTCATTGCAGATCGTATTGATGGAATCTGGTAAGTTGTTATTTTCTGTATATCATTTTTACCTTTGGTAAAGTAGCAGTATTTAAAATTGCCTGTTTCAGCATTTTAACTTGTAACCGTGTAAGCACTCTTCAAATTTACATGGCAAAATAGATGTTACTTATTTGCAATGTTGAACCCAGATGATCTAAAATCCTTAAGGTGGTGTTTTGCCTAGAATCTCAAACAACTTAACTCTAGACTTGAGATGATGTTTAGTGGCAGGACCTAGAAGATACTTGCACTCACTGGGAAAGATCCTTAAATGGAACATGTATAAATATAAATGTATAGATGTACTAGACTATTAAACTGATGCATGGTATGTTATCATCCTTGGAATAAATAAATTGTAGGCTTGTTTAAGAACATTGAGTTTCGAAGATGATTCAGGAGTCGGGACAAATAATTTAAATTAATTTATTGGTGCTTGTTTAATATATTTGAAGGTAAAATAGTAGAAAACATTTTATTTAAACAACTAAATGTTGATGATTTAGTAATTTCATCATTATTATATCAATGCTAATAGTTCCATTAATTCAATTTAAATACCTCAAAATTTATACGTATTATTTATTTATCATGAAAAATTCAGTCATTTACCGTTAAATTTTATAATGCTACCAAACACACTTATGTTGGGTTTGATTTCTTTATGCAGGGTATCCGGTAGTGGGGTTCTTATGAATCGTCCCAGAGCAAGATTAGGACTCATTGGCTATTTGCTAATCATGCATTTATGGCTACTGGGGACAATATTGTAGAAAAATTGTGCACTAAGCAATCTGGACTACTCAACACTTATGTCCTGCATCTGCAGATTGTAATGTAGATAGATAATAGTAAATGTCCTTTTGCTTCTGAATGAAGCCTACCCTGTTTTTTCTCTAGTCTCATTAAGCCCTCTATTAGTTCTCTGCAGTCACATTTTAGGGATTCAGAGATTATAGTTTTCATGTCTGGGCTCAGTTTTTTATAGGCTTTTCAATTATTTTATTTTATTTTAATTGCAATTCTTACATTGTATTTGCCCTACATTTGTTTCAAAATTAAGGGATGTGGTAGGTAGGAAATAGGTCGATGAATTTTTTTACGTTAGTATAATAAAGTTGTAGAGATATTTTAAGAGTGACTCATTTCTATCTCAAGCAATGAATAAAAACATACTGAAACCAATTGAAGATGTTTGTTTCAACTTTCAATGATGCCTTTGAACTTGAAGCATAGGTATTTCACATCGACTTAGAAATATTTTATCATTTTTTAAGTTTAATTTAAACAAGTACTTTTATCTTCCACGTTTTATTTATATATATTTGTTCAACATAATTTTATGTATATCCTCTAAAATAAAAACATATATACATCAAAGTACAGATTATATTTTCCTTCTTTTATATAAAAATTAAAAAAAAGGAGTATTAATTATATTGATTAAGCAGCACTGTTGCCACCTTTTGCAAGAATCTTTGAATTTTTTTAATTTCTGTTGACTGTTGTCCTAATTATATGGAGAATATGTTAATTTATTTACCATAAATAGCTAACGATGACTTTTTAACGGAAACAGAGTGTTATTAGAGGGTTAATATTGTTAAAAATGTAGATTAAAATAGCTGTAATAACAGTATAATAATATTAATGTAAACCCAACAGCTAGTTTTCGCTGCAGTTTGTTTCTCATTCTGCTGCCTTTGTATAAAATTCAGCTTGTATTTCAGCTTTTTCTTATTCAATTCCACCTCACCCCTTTTATTTCTTTTTAATAATTAATCTCCATTCGTTTTATTCATAATTATAACAATCTTGTTAGAATTTCTGGTTTTGTTGAATATCATCAAAAAGCAGCTTCAATCTTATGGCTTCGGTATGATCTTTTTCCCTCTCCATCTTTTTCAATTATCATGCAATGCATGTTGGTTTTTGGTTATGTCATTTATTAATTATTATTCTCTTTTAAGAACAAAATAAAGCCTCATTGAAGGAATGTGTATTGAATCCGTATTCAATCATTCTTTTGTTTAACATTAATCCGATTATTGAATGTCTTTTTTTTCAACAAGAAATTGTTAAAGAAACATGTTTTTGTTCTTTCTATGAAATTAGGAAAAATATTGGCTATATATTATTTTAATTATTTGGTGCTGCTTAAAGCAAAAGTTAACGTGATGTCTAAGCAACTAATGTGAAATCGGAAAGCTTAGTTTTCAATCAATCAATTGTTTTGGTATTGATGACACAATGTATGTGCAGTATGCAGAACAAGATGGAAAGCCTCTACCCAAATTTGGGGAATGGGATGTAAATGATCCATCCTCAGCTGAAGGGTTTACTGTTATATTCAACAAAGCCAGAGATGACAAGAAAATTGCTTCTGCATCTGGAAGATTTCCTTCACAACGAAGATATGACTCTCGTACCGGTCGCACCAACGATAATAACAAAAATTTAAAGGCTTCCTCAAAGGTACCTTGTAGCAAACTTGTATAATTGATGACAATAACCAATTAATAAATTGTGTTAGATTATTGTGAAGCTGGGTGATTTATTTACAATTGGTTTTGTGTGCAGAAAAAGTGGTTTTGCTTTGGCGCTTAGACGATGATATAAAGATGAATATGTAGTTTTTGATGTCGGCATATGTGACTACAATTAATCTCATCAATACAAGGCAAAAGGGAAGAAACAAAGAATGGAAAAAATACTTCAGCTTGCTCAAATCATCGGTGTAGCTTCTAGGTGTTGATTTTATGCATCAAGCTACTTTATTATACTCCTAAGCAACATCCAAAGTTTAATTGTAAATATATACGCTAATCAATTCAACATTTTTGGTATATATTGCTTTGAGAAACAATGTCTTTTTATTTGTTGCTTTCTTTATAATTTTGTTGATGATAGTATAATGTAGTACTATTTTTTTTCTTCAGGAAATTGCTGATGATAGTATAATGTGATGTATTATAAAATCTTATATAGGAGTAAATGTTAAAATCACGACCAATATCTTTCTGGTTCAACGAAGACAAAATGGGATTAATTTAAACCAGAAGCATATATAATGTGTATTAATGTTGACTGCTGACCAACTATTGTTGATTTTTTTTTTTGACAGCACTTGTTCGTTGAAAGTTGAATATACACAGAAATAAATACCCATATGCATGACCTTATGACGTACTGATAGTAGTAGTTCTATAAACTAAACTAGATTTTTTTATGAACAAACTAGACTAGATTTAGCGATGCTGATAATTAAATTCCTAACTCGTGGGCTTCTAGATGAAAGACTTTTCTTATTCATTTTCATTAATCCTCTTTTGCTTTATAATATTAATTAATATACAATCACGTCATTTAATTGTTTTTGATTGATAGTAGAATGAAAAAAATATTTTTTTTTCAGAGGAAGTATATGAAATAATTTTATATAAGCTAATTTGTTGAGTACAAATACAATATAAGTGGAATTTTAATGGTATCCAAAATATACAATATATAATTTGTAACACCCATACTAAAAGTATCTAGAGTATTTAACATGTGAGTTAATTACTTAGTATTGGATACATTGATTTCAAAACTGAATATTGGCTGAGATAATAGTGTACACAGGTCTCGAGTGTTATGTCAACATATCTGGTACATGAAAGTACATAAAATCTGACTGAATGATACATATACTAACTGACTAGTACATGACATCATTTACATAACAACTGAGTACATAACAAAACGAGAGACATAGACACTAAATCCAGCGAAAGCACGATCCGTCGGTGGCCTTTCCTTACCCTTGTTGCGCGCTACCTGTGTACCTGAAGATAAATAAAAGGATTGGGATGCGACATAATGTCTCAGTGAGCTCCACCTATCCTAGGCTATAGGCAATATCGGGGGAAACCTACAATTGTCATCTGTCTACACACAACCCATTTCGGTTGATTATACGTACGTGTGTGCTCTACATACCTGAACGATCATGAAACTAAGATCGTTATTTGAACTATCTAACATATTCCTGTAAACTGGACGATCGAGGGTAAACTAAGATCGTCATCTGTGTGCTATAATAATGTTTGTACAACGCTAAATTTGATATTTAATAAGATATCCGTCCTATGTTCATTGCAGATTTTATTCATAGGTGCGGATTTTTTTACCATCCATATATGTTTACCTTTGTAAGAGAGTGTTCAAACTCACTATAGCATCCCTCTACGACAACTCTCTAATGAAGAAGTCTTGTGAGTATAGTAATTTGCGCACATGTATCCGATTTCTCTAAAATAAGCATTTCGCTTTAAATTATAAAGTAATTAATATCTGCCGTTAATTAACAAATTAATGGTAGATATTATACGTATATTATAATAAATCATGAGTTTATTTGAATAAATAATAACGTTTAATTTTCTTACTTTACGCTTTACTCACTTTAAAATATTTAAGTCTCATTATTTAGACACATATTTGAGAAAAAGATAGAAAGATAAAACAAGTTAATTAATCTACAATGTATTTTTCATTACACATTTGATTGGAAAAAGCATTAAAAAAATGGTTTGTAAGTTTTTATTGAAAAGCAACAACTATTTATTAAAAATTTATATATTTAATATAAAATGTACAAGTTTCAAAGCAAAGTTATTATTTTAAACTTTCTACCATGTGCAAATTTGCACATGATAGAGAAACCTTTTAAAAAAACACACACAAGAGGGTTTGATATTCCGGAGTTAAGCGAAAAGTAAATAAAATTTGATTAATTTCTTTTTCACAATTAAACTCAAATAATTTGGAGTAATAATCACTTTGATCTTTGAAAATGTCTAATGAGTAATCAAAATAGTACCTCAATGTATCGAAATTTTTAAAATACTCTCTGATTGTGCATTCTCTTAATCAAAATAGTATGTGAGGCTAAAACAATCTTTCAATACTCACAATAACTCTTTTCATATAAGGAATGAAATGACAATAAATAATAACTTATAAACAACACACTACTTTTTCTTTTTGAACACTCCTAAATCATAGGCAAATACAAGTGTGAAACAAAAGAGCACGTGGAAGTGTTGTTGACTAGGAAAACAAAGAAAGAACAAAAAAAACAACATTGTCTGTCAGCTAAGATTGAATGCAACAAACAACCTGATGAACAGAAACTGAATCTGCTGCTGTTGTACCTGAGTCAGATGAATGGCGAATTTGACGTGTGCCGTTAAAGGTGGCTGTCCCACAGATTATGTAGCTGTTACCGTTTCCATTCTCTCCTTCATTCTGTAAGCTTCTCTCTTTCTTTCTTTTTCTGCCTAGTTCACTTTCTAATCTAACATGTTTGATAGTATGCCTCTATGAATTTTTAGCTTAACAACTTCTAATCTTACTTATATTTCCTTCCCCTCTTTCTTTTTCTTTCTTTGATGATTTATGTGATTCAATTATAGATTAGTGTGCTTTACTTTGGCCTTTAGACCGCTTATTCAATAGCTACTTATGATGACACGTCACGCCGATAATAATCTGAGAAAATTGAATAATTGAACATAACCACATGTGTCGGTGTCTGAGACTGACACATGTCGGACACCAGACACGCTTATGAACATATCATCAACTATTATGTTAAGCTCTTCAAAACAATTACCCAAGTGGATGTGTCATAAGTTCAAATAAGCTCTTCCAAACCCCCTTAACCTTATTGTTGAAGCATCATTTGTTTTGAAATATAAATTGAGCGCTTAATCTTATGCATACTGTATCGGTAATGGTTGGTTTCTATCTGTCAGGCTTCTCATATGGTCAATATTTCCCTTCATAGTTCACAAGGTTCCTCGTACTAAAGGCAGTGGTTTCTGGATACCTGTAATTCAAGTTGTTGCCAGCTTCAACCTTCTTCTATCAATTATGGTAGAAAAAGTTATTGACTTTCTATGAAAAAAATAAACAATATTTGTTGTTCAGTCGTTACAGTAGTAAACACTCAGTATCGCCCTGTTTGTTTTCATGCTTGGCTATGTATATTTTTTTTTAATGCAGATGTCACACAATTTCTTCAAATTTGAAAAGAGCCACTGGTGGCAGTCATGTTACTTGTGGGCAGGTTACCTTCTTGCCTTCTATTCTATGCTTCATATTTGAACATATGAATATTTGTTAATTGTTAGCATAACCATACTTTGTGTTTATTTCCAGTTTGGGGTGAAGGTCCATTAGGGTTTGGTTTGCTGTTGAGCTCTCGCATAACACAAGCATTTCAGTTGTATTTTATTTTTGTCAAGTAAGTGACTACTTGATATTCAGTCGTTAGGCTCTATAGCTTCCAGTTGCTGCCTTAGATGTGGCACTTTTGCCAAGTACTTAATTTTATCATTGGAATTAATTAACCATCCCACGCCCCTTCAAATTTCTACCTCCACCCCTTTTTTGCGGTGCGAAAATATAACCCTTCATTTTCTTTTTGTGTATTTTGTAGCTTTTTATTTGTACTCACCCCACTGCTTAACAAGTGCTAAATGAGTTACCGTCCACCTGTCAATTGTGTGCTGAATTAAATTTCTTTACTGCTATTTCAGGAGGCGTTTACCGCTGATCAGATCATTCCTTTTAATTCCACTTATTCTTTTGCCCTGGATTGTAGGTGCTGCTGGTAAGAATCTTAATTTTAAGTTACCTTTTGCTTTTGTTTGTGTTACATAGACTTTGCTGCGGGAATAGACGTGGCTATAAATTTATCCATGTACTTTAATGTTTTTTCGCCTGTAGAGTTTGCATTTTTTAATCTAACTTTATGTAATATATTGTGTTCTTTTCAAAGTTTTGATGGACATTGTCTGAGTAATTCATTTTTGAAATCTTTCTGCAGTATGTACTTAGTATTCGCAACATTTTGTGGAATTTCTAGAAATGATTGTCAGAACTCAGAATCCCCCTTTGCCTAGCTTAAGTTGCCATGTTGCTGTATTTATTTCTAATGAAGCTATTAACTTTTTCTCCAGTTATCCATATAAAGAAGCCTCTTAGCAATCGCTGCCACATGTCAGTTCTGTGGACCATACCAGTTGTTTGCCTTCATGCGTTGTATGTTGCCACTTTGGTTGGGGTAACTGCTGCTGTGCATCATATAGAGTTCAGGTTTGATGAACTCAGAGACCTCTGGCGAGGAATACTTGTATCATCCGTATCCGTTGGTATAATTTTTCATACTAATATTAGACTTCTACTCTTGCGTAAATTAGGAAACAGATCATAATATAAAAGGAAATATGAGAACTAATCCCAAGAGATAATCTAAGATACTCTAAATTACTTCAAGATACAATCAAGATATTGCAAGATATTTTTCTTATATTGTAACATATATTTTCTGGATATCTCAGCTTGGTGGCCTCAATAATTTAACCTTTGCTCATTTGTTCTGTCAGTTGTATGGGTTACTGCTTACATACTTAATGAAATTCATGACAATATCTCATGGCTTCAAATTGTCTCCAGATTTCTTCTTTTAGTTTTGGTATGCTTTCCTACTGCTTTTTTTTTTTTTTTTTGCATTACAATGAAATAACGGACATCGTTAGTGCATTGGAAGTATCAATTCAAAGTCATTAGTTATGCTGTTGATCTTTTATTTACTTCATCTTATGTTGTCTTCATTTAAAGGCTAGCATACTTGTGCTGGCTTTCTTTTCAATATCAAGTTCACAGCCACTGCTCTCACAAATCAGCTTGAGGAGAAGAGAATCCAGAGAATTTCGCACAATGGGCCAGGCTTTGGGCATACCTGATAGTGGGGTATTAACACAAAGTGAACCGATTTCGAGGGTAGATCCTAACGAACCGTTGGATAAGCTTCTCTTGAGCAAGAAATTTAGGCAGTCTTTTATGGGATTTGCTGATAGGTAAAATGTCCTTCTGTTGACTCAATATGTTGCATTGGCATGCATTTATGGGAAATATAGTTTTGCTTATTTAAGGGAAATAGTTCAAGTAAAATGGGTAAACCTTACACTGACATTTAATCGCTATTCACTACTTTTCATGTTTGACAATTTTTAAATAAAGGCAGTATGTTACTCTTTGTTGTGTTGGTGAGTTGTGATTGGTTGTTTACACTGGCAGTGTATATCCTTTAGTCTCTAAATAAAATTGGTGTTACATTTGGACTAAAGAATCCCGGTTGAGATAAATGAATCTTTCGAAATCTTATTCCACAGGGTCTTGAATGTTTTGGACCTAAACATCAAAGTTGAAGTAAAGAACTAAGAAAAAAACCCTTGTAATTTTTTCGTTCAAAAGAATAATACCTTATTGTTGTAATATATCTACAGTTGCTTGGCTGGGGAGAGTGTGCACTTCTTTGATGAAGTGCATGAGCTAAGTAAAATATCCGAACATGACTGCGTGAGAAGAATCTATATGGCAAGGCATATTATTGAGAAGTACATAGTTGCAGGTTGGTGCTTGGTACTTACAGATAGCTTCCTTTTTCATCCTTTCCCTTGTTCTCCTCTATGAGACTTTGCTTTTGCCATTGCCAAAATTGTAAAACCAAAATTTTCTCAATCTTTTTATGATCACAACTTTTTTCAAACTATATAGAAATAAATCGCATGCTTGCAAGTTTTACTTCCAACTGTAGGGTGCATGGTGTTTAATATTTGTTACAATGTAATTTTACAGGTGCAGCTATGGAGATTAACATCTCTCATAGAAGCAAACAGGAAATTTTATCAACATCCAACCTTGCACGCGCTGATCTCTTTCATAATGCACTTAATGAGATCGTGCACTTGATGAAAACGGTAAGTTCCTTAATTCAAAATAATTTGATGGGATTCCCTTGATTAAAATTAGCCTGGTTGTGGATGTGTAGTTTTCATCTAAATTAAATATATTCCCCAGAACTTGGCAAAAGATTACTGGTCATCAATGTTCTTCCTGAAGTTCCAGGAGGAATGTGATATGAGATGTAATGGCTATGAGCTTGAGCAAATGACAGGGACGTGGAATTATTCTCCAAGGTTAAGTTCTGTGCATGGTACAGATGATCCTTTTCACCAAGATCATCTTCTGAAGAACTCAGAATGTGGCAATGATACCGACTCATGACTTGGTAGTGCTTATCGAGTCACCAAACCAGAGTTGCCTTTTTAGAAAATTACTGATATACTTTTTTACTATTCCATATATGGTTAGTGCCCACAAGTGAGGAGGTGTATGTAGGAAGGAAGACAAAAAGGGCAATCGTATTTTTGTTTTTAACTTTTTGTTAACATCTGTATAGTCAGGCTAGTATCATGTACATCTTGGCCTTGTTGCTTACACTGATAGTCTAATACGGATTTAATTTGAACCCTGCACTTTCCACGATACTTTAACCACTCATTAGTGTTAAGCTTATACAAGAGATCTTGTTGTACTCGTATCGTTGAATGCAGCTTCCTAACAACGTCCTCTGTATGACCGCCTTTAATTCTGATTATCAGTTATTACTTGTCTTGTTTTTAGCTCTAGGTGTTACCGAGATTAATTTTTATGCATGACAGTGTAAAATTTTATACACATGCATTCAATCACATCACAGTGTAGATATATTGTAAACGTAAAATGTTTATTAGAGTGTTACAGATTGTCTTTGTTTATAGTTGATAGTGGCCACTACTAGGAGTCTAGGACCATGTATTCATTTCTACATCTTTGAATCATAATATGATACTTTATTACCTTTTGACAACTTATCATTCTCTAGCACTGAAGTTTTTCTCGCCTTCCCTCATAATCCTCTAATTCCTCTTAAAACTCTTCTCGAGTCTCACATTTTCTGAAGTCATTGGTACTAACTGTAGAATTGCATTACTATAAAAATCAGTTTCAACAACAAATATATAAAATTCAAAAACTTATATCCTTGGTTGAACAAAGAAACACATAAACAACAAATGTCATGAATAAAAAAAAAACAACAAATGTCAATTTCGTCAGGAAAAAAAACACATGTCAAGCTCGGTTATATAATTCACGAAGCCCTTAAAAGATATGAGACAACCCGTTTGCAATAATTATTATGTCAACACAAGAACAACACATGGACATTAAGAATCTTCCACTTCTTTCATTGAACAGTTAGCTGTCGCAGGTAAGCGAGCGGCAGTTAACTACCGTTTACCGGTAAACATTAGTTAATTGTTGTTGAAGATATTTTCGTCGGTTTAAAGTGCGTGAGAGCAAACAATGTGTGTCTATAGAGCACTTTTCTTACATTATATCTGATTATGACCACTCAATTCCATCCCCACACACTACAAACATGCTTATTTATAATCATTCACATCTTATGAACTCAAAGTTGTTGGTTGGTGAACATTTGATACTTACCAAACAAAATCCATATTAATTAGATTCCCTTTGTCAGCAGTGAAATACTATATTAAAAACCTAGGAGTTCTCTTTCTTTATCTTTACCACATGGATTTGCCAGATTTCTTCCTAGTAGCAACAATCACCATAGGCTTCATCTCCATATGCAAATCTCTATTCCATTTTCTCAACTGGATAAGGATCATGTTCTTGAGACCTCACAAAAAACTCAAAGACTATGGTTCATGGGCTATAATCACTGGCTCCACCGACGGAATAGGCAAAGCCATGGCTATTGAGTTTGCATCAAAGGGACTCAACATTCTCTTAGTTGGTAGAAACCCTCTTAAACTTGAGGCAACATCAAAAGAGATCATAGATAGAAATTTTGGAAATGTTGAAGTCAAATGTGTTGTTATAGATATGCAAAATATTAGTGGAGATGAAATAATGAAAAGAGTGGAAGAAGCAATATATGGTTTAGATGTGGGAATTTTAGTTAATGGTGCTGGTGTGGCTTACCCTTATGCTAGATTTTTTCATGAGGTTGATTTGGATTTGATGGATTCTATTATCAAAGTGAATGTTGAAGGAACAACTTGGATTACAAAAGCTGTGCTTCCTAGTATGATTAAGAAGAAAAAAGGAGCTATTATTAACATTGGTTCTGGTTCCAGTGTTGTACTTCCTTCTTTTCCTCTTGTCACAATTTATGCAGCATCAAAAGCGTAAGTATCTCTATAAATGTGTGCTTTTTATTTATCAAATGCACCCAAAATATTCTGATATTAAAGACATTGTTTTAAAAACCGGATTGGGCGACCGGAAATTGGGCGGAGCGACCTAATGGACTAGCAATGCTATTGAACAGGTATGAACCAATAACTCGGATTTAATCGGGTAAATACTATACAGCTTTTTTCGATTTCTTTGTACATTTTTTCCTGAAATTCTTAGAAAAAACGACATCATTTTCTTGTAATGGATAAGGAGTTTAAGGTGCCGGGTTAAAATCCGAACGAATGAATAAATATTAATCTAACAATAAACAACTCATTACTAGCATTTATCGTTAAAAAAAAAGAACATCATTTTCTTTTAATTGTTTCACAGAGGCTTTGAATTTCTGTTTTCTTTTGGTTGCTATGAAATTGGTGACTTGTTTGTGTTTTAGGTTGGGCTATTTGTGTTTTGATAAATTTAATAATTTTTCTCTAACTAAGGTTTAAATTTATTCTGTGTTTTAATTTTGGTTGTTATACTGTTGTATTATGTTGTGCTTTGCCTATGTATATTGTTATTTATGTTCTGTTATTCACGTTTCTGTTTATGTCTATCTTCTGTTTATGTCTTTAATTGTGAAGTTATGTTAGGCTCATGAGTTCTTTAGAGACCGAGTCTTTCGGTTTAATACTTATACAATCTTTCTTGTAGAGACCAAAATACAAGACCGAGTTATTCGGTTTAATTTGATTTTGTATACGGTTCAACCAGAGAGAATGTAATCCATTTCCTATATTTAATATAATAATATACTCTGTCAGCAACCTCTCTTTTATTTTTATTTTTACTTTTTTAGATTTTCTTATGTTTATAAGTATAAATTTTACTCAAAATGTCTCTGGTACAAAATAATGTTTTAAAATGAATGTCCTTTTTTATCATGTATACTTTTCCCAAAATATTATTTTGCTTTTGTGGAGAGCAAATCAGTAATTTATTCGGTCCTATTTATAGAAGAAAGTTGATGTATTTAGACTGAATTTTGAATCAAACACATCAACTTTTATTAAGTCAACTTTGTCTTGTAAATATTCTCTTATAAATATGATCGAAGGGTGTAGTTGATAAAGATAATTTCACAAAATTGTTACTCTCTTTTTTTCTAATCATTGTGTGTGTAAAATTTTCAATGACATTCATTTTGAACCGAGAGTAGTATTTTCACCTATTGGATTTGTGTATATGATGATAACCGATGACTATGAGCCTTTCTTTTTTTGAAGAAGTTAAACTAACCCCTTCAAATTGGAACTAGAGAGAATCGAACCTGAGACCTTGAGGAGGAGCACACTCCCAGGTTCCAAGCCAATGCCAACTATGAGCCTTTCTTAATAACATTCTATACATTTCTACAAAATTTCATTCAAAAATATGAAACCTACCCATACTTAAAAGTAAAGACAAAAAATGGTGATAAAAA
>Ga0315915_1001580_pt1 | contig 27800 bp, 16 predicted proteins | sample MpolbnodulesMG_FD_207738 | JGI IMG/M metagenome (GOLD analysis project Ga0315915, IMG submission 207738) | Medicago polymorpha root nodule microbial communities from Los Angeles, California, United States - branched nodules | ecosystem: Host-associated > Plants > Roots > Nodule | place: USA... | reverse complement strand
AAAAAAAAAAAAAAAAAAAAAAATATATATATATATATATATATTTGAATAGAATATATAGAGAAGAATATATAGAGAAATAGGATATAAGCGGGTAGCGGGAATCAAACCCGCATCGTTAGCTTGGAAGGCTAAGGGTTATAGTCGACGTTCATGAATGAATGTCTCTAATTCAAAACCGAACGTGAAACTTTTGTTTCATTCAGCTCCTTTACAGAATAATTTAAGAGATAGATGGAATACATGAAAAAATGACCCATAACATCTATGTCAGCCTTTCAGTATGAATGCATTTAAAACATGTTGCTATGCTATAGCGCTGCAGCACCGCTATCGCCACTATTTGACAGCACTGTCTTTTTGGCAAAAGAGAGACTGCCATGAGTTCACAGAAGTATGTTAAGAATACCATGTAAAACAGGGGAAGCCTATTGTTAAAGGAAATGCATGACAGAAAAGATAAGCCGTGATTTTAGGTGGCTTCTAAGGTGAGGGCTCAATTAAGCCCCTCACCAGTGGACCACTAAACAACAATTGAGAGCCATTGGATTAATCAAGCTCACACATTCTATCATACACTCTAAACCAGATCACTCATCTCTTCATTCTCCTCTTTATCTCATTTATCTGCGACCAAACCTCCATTAAATCAAACAAGGTCTCTTTTCCCTCTCCCTTCTCTACTTCCAAGCCTTCTTTTTCTATCACATGAAAAAGGATCGTTTATTTTTCTTGTGAAAAGCCAAAAGTAACAAACCCGCTATTTTTTATTCCACCATCTTGCTTCACTGCTAACAACTCGAATGCTACCCTTACTTTTCCATACTTTTGCTTCTCGTCTTTCCAATTTACATTACACGTCTTTACGTTTGCGAGTTTATTTCACTTTTGTGCATTTTATTCGCTTAACATCTTTCGATTTCCTTATAATGTTGGTTTACGTAATTGTGTCTTGACACGTCTGATGTCCTCGAACCAAAACCCACCAACTGAACATGAATCCAAAATAGATGGGTTTGGGTTCATAGACATCAATCACATGATTATCAAACAATAAAAAATCCATATATCTCAAACTCTTGTTTTTTTGTCTCCTTTCAATTTTAGGAGCAGAGAAGGGGAAGAAGAGGTGAGAGGAAAAGGAAACAGAAATGATTTGGTATATAGAGTGTATAAATGGAATGTGTGAGTCTGATTAATCGAATAGCTCTAATTGTTGCTTATAGTAGTCCACCAGTGAGGGACTTAATTGAGCCCTCACCCTAGAAGCCACCATGATTTTATTATATGGTTATGTAAGGAAAGTTTTCTTAAATAGCTAGGAGAGAAAACATGTTTATAATCATATAATACAATATGATGATTGCTGAAAATCACTAACAAATTACTATAAAAAAAACATTATGTAGTTTAAATGAAAATTATCATGTATCGAATGGTTAGTACACGCTCATACAAAAAACAAAGAGCACAGGAAAGTAGATTCTTATTGAAGGAACTATTTTTACCTTTGGCTGCGAGAACCAGCTGCAATGCACTTCACTTTAACAAATCCATCAGGATTCATTGCATTTCCTCCAATAACGTTAGGCTTCAAAAATGCAGCAGCTTCCCAAGATAAATATGTAACTATGTCCACCCAACTCTTATCGCCTTCATCGGAAGAGGAAACTCCCACAGATTTAAGAAGCTGACCTACAAGGGCCTTAAACTTCCCGTTCATTACTTTTTCTAATTCTCTTTGTCTTTCCTCTCTAAACCTATAGCCCCCACTTAATTCATCTTTGGAACTACTCGTAGAGGTTGGCTCGCCCCAGTTTGCAATCCCGATGCCCTGTTCTTCATCATCGTCATTACAAGCCACACTATTTTCCATATCATCCAGCGGATCTTCTGGCTCAGGTGGTTCCCAAGTTTGGATATCCAGATCATTAGGAAAAGAATATTCGTTTTCTTCAGCAGAGGATGCAGTTGGCTCGTCGGAAGCATCAGCTTTAGCTTCTTGAAAGCTATTTCCTTCTGTAATATCCACGTCTCTCACAGTATAGGCCTCAAACTCATTACTTCTTTCTTGGGAGTTGTTTTCCATCGGATTTTGTGATTTCGCGTTTGACTTATGATCAAGATCTTGCATAGCACCTTCAATTAAATTGTCTTCTCGACTATTCCTAATAGAATAAAAAAAAAATAAGCATATGAGCATGGCTAACTTAAGCATTATATTCACGTCTCTGTTGGATAAAAGTACCTGTCAAATGAGTTCACATCAACCGAAAATTCGCCTGGAAGATCAGATTGGGTTACATAACGACAATTTCATAAAAATAAGACTAACGTCATAAGCGTAATAAAAATGAAAGAGAGGGGGATAGTAGTAGCTTACTGCAGGTGGACACACAGCTGTCAGTACTTGACAGCGATGCAGATGGACTGATATGCGGTGTCGCATATGGACTTGTGCTATTCCGTTTCACATTTTCTCGTTCAAGCTTCTCTCCACAGGCTTTACAAGGTTTTACGGGAACTTTCCCATTCAATTTTAAACTACTCTCATTTCCCTGCTTCTTATTGTCAGCATTTGATCCCGTCAAGCTTGCACCGCAATAATGGCACATGCTACACATCCGATCCAACGCTAATCCAGAGACTTTATAAAAAAGATGCCTGATATTGATCACTTTTCTGGTACAAGATAAGGTATATTAGTATTGAATTAGTTTTAAAATTCTCTTTCTTTTATAGAGCTAATCGATAATAACTTTCATCGTAAATATGATAATATTCCTATTCCATCATACGACTAACTGCACGCGCGCGCACATATAGGGAGATAGATAGAGAAAGAAAATTAAATTTCAGTTCATTTTCCTTTATGGCTAAAGTAATATTCGTCAAACACTACATATTCAAATCAAAATGTTTGCATAAATAAAAAAGAGTCGTTGCACATATAAAGTATAAAATACGGAGAAGGAAACACATCATCTACCTGAATAACCGCCAAAAATCACAACAACACGTAATGTCAAACATGTACTAATTCATAAATGTAATAAAATAATTGATCAATTGCCTTAAGACCCTAACTGTTTGATGGAATACACCAAAGATTATAGAAATCATTTCTATAAGCAAATGATAGTTGTTAGTATGTCATGATAGTAGCTAGGGTTCGAACACTGGACATCCTTCTCCAACTTAATTTTATACAAAACATTTATGCTGATAAATGGGGGCTCTTGGTATAATAAGAAGGTCTTGCTTTTCTCGGACTATCGGAAAAAAGATAATAAAATTAAGAAGTGAACCTATTACAGGAAAACAGCATTCTCTTTTCTATGTATTGAAGCAATAAACATGTGAAAAACACATAACAAGTTAGCATTAAGTTGAATCAAACGAAACTCATGGAAAAGATAGTTTGGTTTCCATCAAAAGATTAAAACTACAAATTAGGGTGATTTGTTAGCCATGTTAACTACCAAACAAAAAATCCAACAACATATACACAAGATCAAAAAATCAGACCAAAAGTACAAATAACTTAGCAGACCTAGAATCATTAACCACTAACAAATTTAAATCCAAGACATTATACAACTCAACCATGTGCCAAAATTGCACATTTAAAATTAGTTCAAATAAATCACCAAAAAAAAAAAGTTCAAATTTTTATTTTACTAAAACCATATCAAAATTAGTGATTTTAGATGCACATTTTCTCATGGCAACAAGAAAACAACAAATTAAATAAATAAAACCAAAATTGAATAACACATGATTGAGTACCAAATATTTGAATTGGAAAACTTAAAATGCCAAACTCTCCAAACAGTTAAACATAGATTCCAAACAGTGAATAAATGGATCAGAACTGTAACCATAAAAACCTAATAAAATAAAATAAAACAATCCATACAAGAATGATCCACAGAATTCAGATGAACCCCTAAATCAAATCTTCTGCTTCCAACATAAACCATCAATATCCTTCCCTGTTAAATCAATATTCAAAATAAAAATGTCATTTTCACCATCATGAAAAGCTTAAAACAAGAACAAAAAATTTAAGAATTCAAAAAATAAAAAATAAAAAATCAAGAAAATATATACACACCTTAACGTGAAAGCAAATCCAAGAATGAATAGATGGATGTAACCAACAGAGAAATCTGAACTCCCAAGCAAAAGGATATTTTTTTCTAAGCCGAAAAAATAAAAATCTAGTAATATTTTCACAAATAAGCAAAGAATTTTTGGTATGAAAAAAATGGATTAACAGAAGCGAAAAGGGTAAAGATGGAAGCTTTATGAAGGAAAGAAAAGAGGGTAAGCGATAGAAAGATGAGACATGAAGAGAAGAATGGAAGAATTGTTGAAAGGATGCAATGGTTGAATGAAAGGAAAATAAGTAGAGAGAATGAAGAACTGTTACAGAAGCATTAGACAACATATGAAGCAAAGAAAATTGGGTTTTACCTTTGTGGACCCCACACTCTCTTTGCCTCCGAAAATGTCCAAAAACTATTTTTAAGGAAAATTTAAAATATTTTTACACTTTTTGTGCCTTTTTGTTTTTCGATTTGTAAATAAAATTATATATTTTTTTAGTTTTTTCTTCTTCACGAAAGTTTAGGTACGATTGGTTCTCGGGTTTATTAAGTAAGACATCTTTTTTTTTTTAGGGAAAGTTAGACATCTTTTTGTTAACCTTTCGATTTTTAAGAGAAATTGATCTTAGTAATATGGAGTTTGGTCGTGGGGTAAGGATAGCCTGAGCAAAAATTGTTCCATTCAGAAATTAAACTCAGGTACTCCTAACTGATTTGTCTTTGGTGAAGTTCATTTACCACTTGACATCAATTGCTTTGTTATTAGGTTAGACATTTTTATGAAAGTTTGAATGAGTTGATTCTCAAGGTTCATTAGGTTAGACAAATCTCAAATTTTAGAGTGTTGATAGATGTATTATAAATTATTGACCAACAAATTTTGGCTACTGACGACTATAGTGAGAGTTGAATTCGCGTGTTTACGAGGTATGAGTCAACGTTTTATCAACTATAACCGATCTTCGTTGGCAATAGTATATTGTTACTTTATCAATTATTTTACATATATAGTCAAAAAAGAAAAGAGTAATTGAATGAAGCAATAGCGAGAGTTGAATTCGCGTGTTTACGAGGTATGGGTCAACGTTTTATCAACTATAACCGATCTTCGTCGGCAATAGTATATTATTACTTTATCTATTATTTTACATATATATAGTCGAAAAAGAAAAAAGTAATTGAATGAGTGTCTTAATAAAAAAATAGTATATTCAAAAGTTAATTTTGATATAAAAAAAAAAAGGTCAAGGCTATTAAAAAAAGTTATTTCTTGACTTATGTACAATATTTGCTTTTTAGTTTTTCGTAAGAATTATCTCTGACTCGAATATTAGTTGGTCATCTTATAGGAGTTTTGCATTTGTGTCTCAATAAAGTTTTTTAGGATATTTATAAAAAATTATTTCTTGACTTTCGTACCAGATATATTTTTAAAATTTTTCATAAGAGTTGTCTCTCGATTAGAATTCTAATATTAGTTGGTCACTTGTGAGAGTCTTGCATTTTCCATCGAACTGTTGGTCATCTTTGAGAGTTTTGCATTTTTCATCGAACTCAAAAGTTAATTTTTAAAAAAAAAATTAAATTAACACACTCAAATTGACATCAAAGATAATCGAACCTGAAACCACTCAAAAGTTAATTTTAATAGAATGTTTTTAAGGCTATTAAAAAGTTATATTTTGACTTGTGTACAAGATTTGTGTTTTTTGTTTTTCATAAAAAGTGTCTGTAAGTTAGGATTTGAAGATTGATTTATCATGTTGTATGAGTCTTGCATGAGGATGATTGGATAGACAAATTATAATTTTAATATACCTTGACTAACAAAATTAATATTGATAATTAATAAAAACAATAATTATTTATACTTAGCCGTTACTTGTAGGAGGGTGGCATGTAACATGTACCGTATGGACACAGCAATACATGTACGCTAGATTTTGGGATAATCTTTGTCCAAATACGTGGTTTTTTTCGCATGTCATCAATGGGAAAGGTATTTTTCCATGCATCTTAAGAATCTTTGCTGTTAGGTCCCTATAATCTAGATCTTATACTTCAAGACTCTTGCTTTCAGTCAATTCCGTGCACCCTAAAACGTGACACACAAAATTGAAAGAAAAAAATATACTACTAAGTATTAAGTCATTAATTAAAATATAGAATATTATATTGATCAGAGGTGAAATTAAATTCAAATTTTTAAGGAAAATAATATTTGAACAATTATTTTATAACAACTTTTTCTTTTATACTCACATCATGTTTTCATTTTTTTCTCTCTATTTTTATTTTTGTGTCAAGACCTACATTTCTTTGTATATCTTGATTGTCCCACAAGTTGTCATATAAAATGGTTGTTCAAATAACATTCTTCTTTAAAGTATGATTGATCAAGTTCGAAATGTGGTTGATATAGTAGTCTTTGTTAACAATCGTCAATTAAATTTTGATAGAGATTAATCATCAGTAAAGTTAGTGTTTAATTTGCATCACTAACAACTTAACATTGTTATAAAATAAATATATATAATAGTTTGTAGCATTAATTATCACGGGAAAAGGAAGTCAGAAAACATTCGAGGTGGTATTTTTGTTTTGATTCTTTGTATTTTTTAACTGGTATATTTTTTAGAAAAATGCTAACTTATGCTCTTGATGTACAAGTTAAAAAGCTAAAGGAAGTTCAATAATTTATATTTTCAATACAAAATTTGTTTATTATTTTCTTTTCGAACTTCTTAACTTGTGCTCTAGGGACACAAGTTAGCATGACCATGTTTTTTTATTGTTTCATGCTAACAAGTACGCTTGTGCATTGTTTAAGAAATATATAAAAGAAAAACTTGTCTTGAAAATAAAAGTCAAACATTTATCAAAGTTATAACTGCATTATTCTCTATGCAAAAGTTATTTCATATGATTTCTTAAACATTGTCTCTCGGACACTTGTTAGCATTTCTCTTTTATAAATTCTTTTTCATTTATTTTTCTCCACTTGCGTGAGTGTCCCCAAACCCTTTTTGAAAGATGGAAAAAATTAAAAAGTTGTTTTTGTTATTGTCTTTTTAATAATATCTTCGAGATAATGAAAAATGAAATGGAAATAACAACATATTTTATAATAATAATTATAGTTAAAGTAGATGAAGTCATAAATGGTCGCAAATATTTAAACACATATTTTAGACACACACAAAAAAATACATATCAGTTCTTTTAAAAATACGCATTACTTAATTCTTTTCTTTTTCTATTTTTTTTTTGGTACAATCTTTTTCTACTTTTTAATGTGTGTGCGCCTCAACCTCGAGAAGAGGAAGCATGAGACTTAAAAGGCAATTGGTTGGCTTAATAACATGATTTTGCCACAAGTGTTTATTGAGTTTGATTGCAAGTAAATAGTTGATAGTATTTAGAGTAAATTCACTATCAATTTCAAATTTTTATGCTATTTTAATTTTTTCCATAGCTTCACTTGGTTCTAAACAACCTTGTACCAAACAGAAAGGACCATTCCACAGACAATAAACAGATGAGTCAACAACTTAACCACCACCCCGCAAAAAGCACAGTGGATGCATGTTGGATCCACTATCACCCTCCAACAAAATATGTTTTGGTAGGCATGAACTCGATCTTATAGGAATTGCTAAGAGAAAACAACCACCCTAAGGAGGCGCCCAATACGTCCTCACATTGGTCAAGGTGCTAACCTCCTTGGTGAGTCGATTGCTCTCAACCTTAGACCCACTAAAAGGGTCGAGTAAGTCAACTTAACCGAGTAGAGCCCCTTTGAATTATTCTTCCATCACCGAGAGTCGATTGTTGAAGATAGTCCAAAAGAATTAAGTGCAGTCATAAGACATGCCACGAGGTTATTCTCCCAAATAGACATGACTCGTCTCTAGTTGAGATCTCTAACCTAGGCTCCACCCACCCACCTCCCCATCTTAGTTACCATACCCTTACACTACATAGAAGCCTTAAAAAACCTCTGAAATCTAACACTCAAGGGGGACCCCCACCCCTAATCATGTGATTATGCAAAAACAAAGTCGATCTACCATCACCCACCACCTTAATGTCGTCGAAAGAATCAATCCCCTAAAGATTTCGAGGTAATCCCAGGTAAAGAGACGTCCCTCCTCCACAAAAAACCCTCATGAGCCCTTCAACCCTACATCTCAGATGGGAAAAAGGAGCTTTGTGACCCATACCTAGTTAGATTGTGTAAAACTATCGGTATTAAATTGTTTTTTTTATGTATAGATGTATTCAACAAAATTAAGATAATAAATTTATTAATGACGTTTATAATTGTTTGCGTTTTGATGGACTCCAGCCGAGAATATAGAAATACACGTATAATCATCAATGAATATGTTTAATGGATAGAGATTGGATAATCTATACATATTATAATAAATTGTCTTCACCAACTAAATTATGCTCCTTAGACACATATTTACCAACGAAGATTAGTCATCATAAAAACATCGTAATAAAAAGAAGAAGAAAAATACCTGTATACTGATTTCTTTTTTCCTTATCTAAGAAAAAAATACGTGTATATGCATTGAACTTAACATTATTTTAAAGCGCATGCATGAATATAGAAATAAGCGTACAATTATGTGTTGGAAGAAAAGAATTGAAAAAATTTCCCCCGAAAAAAAGGCTTGAAAATTTGTCCAAAAAAGCATTGAAAAATATTTAAACAGGACAATTCATTTCTTGCTGTATTCGTAATGATCATATATATCTATGTACCATATAATCATTTCATCCTATGGAAAAAGTTTTATATCTCAGTCCATTACAATTTACAACGTATGTTATTTTTTCTCGAGTGACTCAGGGACTATATAATTTCACATTTTAAGGTGGATGATGAATTTGAGGTTCGAACCCGACCGATGTATATATAGTACAATATATCTACCAATCAGTAACGGATACAAAAATGTTGACTTGCGGAGGCAAGATTTTATATAATAAATATTTATAGAAAATTTTTAGCAATTACAAAAGTGATAATATAATATCATCATTATCATTGAGTAAAATACTCAAGATTATAAACACTATCCTATTATATATTAGAAAAATTAAAGACTCGTCAACATCTATAAATTAAAATTGTTCTTTACGACTACATGCCTTTATATTTAAAAAATATGGTAGAAATTATTCAAAATTTCATATCAAATGCATTTACACATTTGATTTTATAAAATTCATGAGTGAAACTCTTTTTTATGGTATAAATTTCCATTTAATAGGAGCAATCTATTATTTTAAGAGGGGTCAATCATTAAAATATCAAAGATTTAACAAATATAATCGGAAGAGTAGTGGGGCAACTGCCCCAAACACTCTACCTAGATATGTGGCTGCCAGAACCCCCGACCCGGGGGTGCAGAATTATTACGCGGTTTGGTAAAGTTAACTTTTAAATTTATATTTATGATTTCATATTATTAACAATTTTTACATACGAGTTTATAGCAATTTTTATTACCTTATGATGTTTCTTATAAGCTATTTTAAGCAATTTTTACTACCTTACGCATGTTTCTTACATATGAGTTTATATTTATGTGTTTCTTATATGATCAAATTAGACCTATTATTAGCAATATTTATGTTTCTTATAAGCTTTTTACTACCTTGCGATGTAGCAAATTAGACCTCTTATAATTTTTACCACTTTATCCGTTAATTTTATCTAACAAGTTCAACCACCAATTATCAAACATGATTTATTACCTATCAACTAATTTGTAGAATTTAGAAGTAGAATATCATTGATAACAGACGATTATTGATCATAAAAATAATCTAAAGATAAAGAAAAAGAGAAGAAAGACTAAAAATAGGATAACAAATGAGAGGAGAATAACATATTGTGGGATGCGTTTGTGTATAGAGTGCACATAAACCAATTTGACTTGGTAGCATTATCATGTCAATATGACCAATGCCTCACGTGTTTGAGCTTGAGAAAAGAGAAAAAGATATCTTTAATTTGGGTGCAAGACAATAGATCCAGGGGATTCAAATGGTAATAAAATGTAATAATTGGTCTAAATATTATAGGTCCAGGGGGTTCACTTGCATACCCTCAAAGGTACGTAGCTCCGCCCCCGGTGGCTGCTACCAACTGAGTTATGTTGATGTGAACTATATGTATGTGGCTTTGTAAACGACATACGAAGAAAGTCAAACACTTTTAATAATTAAATAGTTACGATATCAACAATGAATTTGTTCGAATGACAAGAGATTTGGGTCCCTTAAACATGTTGTAAGAGATTCGATTTCTGACTCATGCATATGAAAAATTTAGTTGGGAGGGGAAATTTATGGGACGTTTTTATCGAAATTTGAATTTTTATGTTTGCATGATGAATATTTGAGTTTTATTTTTGTGTTTGATGAATTTTTTTATAAGTTGTTTTTTATGAATTTTTTGATTTTATTTTGATAAAAATGACAACAATGTTGACATTTTATAACATAAATGACTAAATTAGAAGAAAAAAAAAGATAAAAGACGAAAATATCATCTAATTATAACATTTCTTTTGTAGAGGAAGTCTAATTGTAACATAAAAGTTTGAATCAAAACAGAAAAATAAAACACAAAGTATCATTTAAAATTAAGTTAAGGGACTAACTTAAAATTTAAAAAAAGTTACGCGTAGAAATGAGAATCAATGGATTCTCAATTTTGAATGCCCTTGCATTTCTCTCCATACACACATTTTGATTTTATTTTTCTTCCTCAATCACTCGACACCTAATTTATAAATTTTTTAATCACCGTTGAATGCAATTGACGCGGGAATTTGCAATTGTTCCACGTGTCAGTCATGCATTCGAAGAGAATCTAAGATATAGGAGCCGCCATTTTTATTCTCTTGCTTCAATGATCAGGTACTATTACATCATGGTGCATTCGTGGCTTGCCACGTGGCTTTAAAAGACTATTATATAACCCTTGAATTATTGTGATGATGAAGAGTTTGTGAAGATAATGGTTTACGTTATGAGATGGAGCAATGTGATTGGGTGCAAGAGTTTATCTTGTATGAAATGGAGACTAATTATTGCACCATATAATTGGGATTTTGTTGTGACCTCCGGCCACTCCGTATTTGTCACCTAATTTAACATCCCTTTCCTTTGAGAAAATATACACCATAAAAATCACCATTTTCTTAGAAATCAAATATTTAAATGATGTCCATTCTCATCTAAAAATCTAGGTGAAAAATTCCTCATTAAAAAATGTATAGACTAATTTGCATGTAGAGATTTAATTTGTATACAATATGTAAATATTTTTATTCATCTTAATCACAAATACTTTTTTTTTTGTACAAAGAATATTAATCACAAATACTATTCAATTAAGAATGCAAAAGTGACAATAGTAAATGAATGTTAAAAGGAGGATATAAAGGTTTTTATCTGACAATGTTTAGCTTACAATACGATTTTGTATGGTTGAATTAAAATTAATATAATATAGAAATCAATCTTAAAATTGTCAATGAGTTATCTTGTCATTCACACATCAAACTTAATTGAGTTGGGCGTGGTCACAAAAATGATGTATCAAAAAAATAATGAGTTTCATCTCTTATTCCTTAAAGTTAACCGAACGCAAAATGTTGTCCTAGATTTAACATAACTTCAATTATTAATTTTACTGTATTACCCCTATTTAATTAACCCCATTTAATTTAATCAAAATGTTATTTTCAAATACTTCTGAAATCTCTTATCTCTTATTCTTTAAAGTTAACCCAAACGCAAAATGTTGCCCTAGATTTAACCTAACTTCAATGATTAATTTTACTGTATTACCCCTATTTAATTAACCCTATTTAATTTAATCAAAATGTTATTTTCAAATACTTCTAAAATCTCTTATCTCTTATTCCTTAAAGTTAACCCGAACACAAAATGTTGCCCTAGATTTAACCTAACTTCAATGATTAATTTTTTTGTTAATGGATCTCTTTCTTACACTCATTTAACGTCTCAACACTTTAGTCATTGGGTAACATTTTAAAAAATAGATAGTTTATTTAATATGTGTTGATTTATAAATAATTTATGTGAATACTAAACAATACGTCAGACCCGTGAGATTCACGGGCCAAAAGTCTAGTATTGGTTAAAGATAAGACCAAAGCATGTACCTACCCGTAAAAAAAACATGTACTCAAAAGTTGATTCTATAGGTAGAGCTACCCAAAACCTAAGAAACGCTACATATGTAAACTAGGACAATGTTAATTTTACTTTGATGTTCTATATATTCTATGTTTTCGTATCGTGAAAATTTAGGACAGGAAGATAACATCTATTTTTTTATATAGGTAGATAACATCTAACTATAATATATAAAAATAAATAAATACAGTAAATAAATAAAACTCACAGCTTACTTAAAAAAAAAAAACTCACGGTTGATCATCAAAACGAATGAAAGAGTGCATTTACTTTATCTCCAAGAGATTAGTGATAACTCTCCGATCACAATTCTTGTCATCTAGATCAACCCGTTCAAAAATCTAACTTCTATTTTCTTTCCTCCTTTTTTTTTTTTTGGTTATTGTTACTTACAATATTCTTTATAGTATTTTTTTTTTTACTCACTCTACAATATGGTTATTTTCTATTTTACATTGATATATAGTCGTCCTGCTTATATTTATTTGGCTTAATTAATGATTTGATCCCTTAAGTTATTTGTTGGTTACATTTTGGTCCCATAAGTTATTAACGTTACAATTGGTCCCTTACATGAATTGAAAAAAACAACTCACTAAGAAACAACTCTCAAACACATAACTAGATTAAGCCACCGTATATGACAGACAAAAGTAAAAGTAACATATTTCGTCTTCAGCCATCGATAAGATGTAACATAATTGATGAAGTAAATGTTGAAGAGTATCCTCCTTATGTTGAAAAAATTCTAGAATTTCTTTCTTTACATATAACCCAGACGGTTGAAAGCAAAATGAGATGAATACCTGAACGAATATTTTTTGAAAATCCCCCTAACCATTCAAATTGAAGTAAGTGATCTGAAACACATACCAAATTTACCGTAATAATACCTAACCAGTGAGAAACAAAAACCCAAATTTTACCAAAAAAATCACAATGCATAAACAAATGATCTGTGTCCTTAAGTTTACCACAACCACCCATACAAAATTGTGTGTTTGATTGAAACACCCCATCTCCTGATTTTATTAACCTTTGTAGGAATACAATTACGAAGAAGCCTCTATGTATAGAGACTTACTTTCAGAGGAGCCTATTTATGTCAGATGATATTTAAATTTGTGTTCTCTTAGATAGTATTATGATCCGCTGATAGTAAATAAGAATGAGAACTGCTAACGTTGCACTTTTTAAACTCATGTGTGAAAGCCATAACAACCTGTCATCCACATCAGCCTGCAAAACAAAAGAATTTAACAAAGCACAACATTCCCCCACCAATTCTTCCTCCCAGACGAATAACCTCCTCCGCCACTTCCATGTCTCTCCCCTCCCCCAACCTAATAAATTCATCTCTGCCACCGACAACATCTTATTATCGGCTAGCTCAAAAAGATGGATGGACCTATCCCTCAAAACCCTTCATTTATCCACGGATCCCACCAAAATAATGTCGAAGTCCCATCCTCCACCTCTCGGCTGATGTTGTCATCAAACTACATTCCGACTGCCACACCTACACCCTCATAAACGCTAATCAAATTATCCCTCCACCTCCCGCCTGATTGTCATCAAACCACATTTCGACCACCACACCTACACCCTCATGAGTGCTAATCAAATTATTCCACCATATAGAACCTCCCACCATCGCCAATACTCCCCCTACTTCACCATACGTGACTGCTAGAATTCTATACCATAGACACCCACGTTCCTCCTTCAACCTCCAATATCAGTTACCAAGCAAAGTCAAATTTAACGAGGTTATTTGTTGAATATTTTATATAGAAAAAAGGGATTGAATAGAAGAAAAACCAAATAAAATATTTAGCCAAATCTAGCTGGACTCTTCCCTCCATACCGGAAAATGGGATATCATTCTTATTTTTATTTTATTTTCTTGCAAATCAAAAGGTAAGTATATAGTATATTATTTATAGATAGAATATCTAGCAGCAGAAAATGACCATATGGAATATGGATAATCAGGACCACACCACCTTCCTTCATCAGCCAAAATGCACCGGCCATTGAACAATTCAAAGAATGAAGGTGCCATGCCAAACGGCTCCCATACATGCAAATACAATAATACCGAAAAAGTTGGTGATGATAATGTAGAATTTGGACAGGGGGAATCTCTTAGAAAACACATCCTAATTTCCAACAACTATGATTATTAGGTGTAAAAAAAAAACTATGATTAATCAGCAAACAAATTATCTTGTCAAAAAATAATCCGTAAACAAATCACAACAATTATGATTATTGTGATGTGATTATTATTTATTTTTTGACAAAATGTTTATTGTGAATTTTCTTGTTTTCTATCCGTTGTTTCAGGGGTCGATTCCATACAGTATACCTTATAAGTTTTGTTTCTCTGAATTCAAAAAGGAACGGATTATTTGACCTGAAAACATAGTAGTCGCTATCTTTGAAAACAAAGCAAAAGATGTAGACATACTTAGTACAAGAATTTTCATAATTCATTCATCTACTCCTCGACTAGTCTCTGTTGAATTAAATTCAAGAATATATTAACAGAAATTACCAAATATACTTCTTTTTTTACGGAAATACAAATTATATTAAAAAAATATCCAACTGTTCCTCTTTAATGACAGTTTTTGGAAAATGTTTATTACTATTTACTTGTACTTTCAATGTACATGTTACGCTAAATTTTGTTGTAGAAAACAACTAACATTTGAATGAGATGATCAAAGTTCTCTCTTAACTTCTTTTTTTGATGCAAGTTCTCTTTTTAACTTAATCACGAGTTATTTGTTCAAATTCAACATTGAGAGTACAACAATGTTAAATCTTTTAAGTGAAATTCAAATATCAACACTGAGAATGCAACAATGTTAAATTTATTGAGGGAGAGTTTTGATATATATCCATTATGATCCCATCTGATTCTAGTGATTAGATTCTGCAGTTGCGCGCAAATGATACATGATTCACTCAAAAAAGAGATAGAGTCTTTTGAAACACTGTGGGTGTTTGTGTGTGAATTAAAAAATTCACTAGTCCCACATTGTCGAGTTTATACACAACACTGGTGCTTTGATAGTAGAGCTAGGACTTCAAGGGTGTCCCTTTGGAGGTCCACAATCTTTTAAACAGGTGAAGATGCACACCACATACCACCACACGTGCGACGACGCTGTTCGAGCATGGGTATGAGCCATGAGGTTTGGGTTATGTGGTGTATTATTTTTTAATGGTCCAAAATCTTAAATTAATTAATTTTTTGTTTCAGTACACGTAAGCATTTTGCACACGGCAACATGCATTTCCACACGTTTGTGCATGTCTATCACATGCATGCGTGCACCCTCCATTTAGTTGATTTTACACCGCATCCACTTTAATAAGGTGAGATCAAGCTAGTGAATGTATAACGATCAAATAATCTCAGCCATTGGATTTGTAGTTGATCTTTAGCTCCTCGCCTATATGAAGAGCACTTCTCCATCGCTTTTATTCTCATCAAAACACAATAACTAACGTGTTTTTATCTATTATTCCTCTTTCTCCTCGACGTAATTCCAAGCCAACTTCTCCCCCTTTCTTTTTATCCCTTTGAAAAAAGTCCTTTGATTGTCCCTTTGGAAGTTAGAGTGGTCTTGAACCATATAGAGAATGGTCTAAGTACCACATATACAATGTATTTCTAAAACGGAACCTACAATGCAGTAGAAATCTGATACAATTGTAACTAGGTTGTTTTATCTTGTGAACGACATGGTTGATAGTCTGCTTACACAATTTTTGATAGTAGCATGAAATGTCTTAAAGAGAGCGATCTGATCTACGACTCATCTTAGTCATTTCTTCAATGGTTGAAAAAAAAACCTTTTTGAACTATTTTTTAATATTGTTCCAACAATGTCCCACCCACCAAATCAAACCATTATTCTGCAACCCAAATGAAGCAATCTTGTCTGCACAGATATGTCAAATAATTAAATGCATATTTTTTGTTAACTGAACACAATTCAACCATCTATTTCTTAATCTCTAAAGAACAATATATACGATGATTCTTTAAAGCAAGAGTAACTAATTGCAAATTTGTTCCAACCAAAGAGAGGTCCAACCCTTTTTGGAAGCTATATCAATTGCATGCATGACCAAGATCATTTAAAACGTCGTAGGAGAATAAATGTATGATGGATGGTGATAAATATTCTCAAAGACTATCAAATATTAGCAACTAAAGGTAAGCAAGAAAAGAAGAAGTATGGTGATATACGCAGTAGAAGATTTCAATCAAGATATATGAGTAATGATAATTGCCACTGCTATGAAAAGTTAGTTCATCTACAAGTTAAATGTCCAAAATTCATGGAGGATCTACAAAGGTTAAATGAGAAGACTTAAAAAGCTGAAGAACGCTTATTCTCCAAATATGGTTAGTCATGAGAATGATCTTTCACACTGTGAGGGTGAAGTTGATGATGAAATGAAGAAGAGGAATGCTAGCAACACTCTCTTTTGAGCACTCTCTCTAGCACTCACTCTTTTATTAGGTGAAATCAATGTGGGACCTACACTTTGGAAATGGAACTCACATATGATGGTGGGACATACAATGATTTTACCCAATAAAAGAGTGAGTGCTAGAGAGAGTGCACAAAAGAGAGTGTTGCTAGCATTCCTCAATGAAGAAACATGAGACTTTAGCTGAAAAGAAAATATGTTGTGACAAAATGAGTATTCATCCAAATCTCACGTCGAATAGTTTGAAGAAAAAAGAAGTAGAAAATTATTATAAATATGAAGAGTTAGTTTTAGTTTTCTTCCCCATAACAACTCCAATCTTTTGAATGTGTATTGAATGTTTGGGTAGTTGTATGTATTTGAGATTGCTTACAATTTTTCTTTGCAAAATTGTGTAAGAGGGTTTGGAGATAAAATGTATGATGATAATAAAATAATATTTTTTGTCAAGTAATTTAGTCGTTAGAAATTCACCCGTAAAGTAAATAAATGAAGTGTTCGGTGTTCAAACTCCGACTTCTTTTCTTTCTTTATGCTTATCCTTGTTTGGAGATTTTTTATTATTTGGTTTTCTAAAACGATTTTAAATTTTCTCTGATTTAAAGGTTTTCCACGTTAATTTTTTTAGTGATGATTGTATTTTTTAATTTATCTATGTTAGTTTTCATCAAAAATTAAAAAAAGGTCAGTAAGATTGACAACAAAAGAAATTAGTCAATAATATTGTTCGAATAAAAAAGTAAACAAAATACAAATCAGAAGAGAGGCCAAATGTCTGGCAACTAACATTTAGTTCCAAAAACCCGTTTAAAAGGTATTAGTCTCAACTTAAGAATCATCAAAAAATAATTTTAACTCAAGAAAACAAATACTAATCACAAAATAATTTGCTGATACTATTATTTAGCAAACGAATTAGTTTTACATAGATACAAATATGAATAAATTTTTTGACCATACACAACAATGAAAAAAAGTAAATGATAAATAAATTACTTACATCATTCAATATCATTAAACAAACTTATCTTAAAAAAAATTATTTGTGTGAGTATGTCCAAACTTTTTACATTTGAGTTTGTCACTAAACAAGTATTTATCTCAACAAACAATGGAGTAGACGATATTCTAAAGAAAAAGAAAATAAAAAAAACGACCATTGACAATGGACATATATGGAAGGAAAAAAAATACTCCTAATGAAATTTTTATTCTTTCTTGTCCTGACCAATCACTAAATAATCGGTGCCTGCTGTAATAATCATAAATCATAATCATGTTAATATTGACAAAATCTTCCAAACACAAATGTAGTAGTGGTGTAGTTAAATGTCAAATTACTTATCATATCATATGTGCAAGTGGGAAATTTAAAAGTTGCAACTTGCTATTGTTGGATTGAGTTGGCCGTTGGATAATATGCAACTTGTTAATATTTTGATCATAGAATTTGCCAAATTCAAAGCACGTTACCCGCCATTTGAGATTTCACGCACGTATTCGAACTTTAAATAGCCATGCGACTCTATCTACGGCTCATTGTCTATGGCCTTGTCACTTTCAACCTCTTTATAACATTCTATAAACTATATACATTGAATTAGTATTCTAATTGACAAGATATAGAACAAGAAGAAAAAAAAGATTAAAAATGACTTTAGGAATGCAATAAAATAGTAAAAGAAGAATGTCTATGGTAAGTTGGGGTAGTTGTTACTTACTACGTTAAATTCTCATCCACAACTAATTAACTGACACTGAATCGGATTTTGAATATAAACAAAAACTACATACTGATTTTTTTTAAAGAACGAAGACTATTTCATTTCATTAAAAAGCACGGGTCAATACATGTTAGAAACTTAGAATGTCATGACAATTTAGAAAAGGCAATCGTCTGTCTTCCGTGAACATAACTCAATTGACCATGATATTAGTATGTAGGGATCGGTGTTCAAACTCTAAATTTTTATTTATTCATCTTAAGGGTGTAAATTTTTTGTCACTAAACTACTTACTTGTCTAAAGAACAACATACACCGGTTGTCTTTGTATATTAGTAAGATGTGGGATTTTATTTGTAAAACTTAAGATTCAAATTCTATTGTTTTTCAAAATAATATGGTGTATATTATAAAATTATATAAGAGAATGTGTTATATATATATATATATATATATTGTCTTGACTACCCTAAAATTAAAATTCTGAAATCCAAAATTACTCATCAGCTCAATGATAGTATTCGTGGGCTATTCACGGGCTTCTAAATAATGTATATGATCAATAAACCAGCGAATAAAATATCACTGGTACACCCCCCCTGAAAAATTTAGAGAGCTACTTTACCCTCCATAATTTTCATTTCATAAAAAACATAACACACCCCCTCAGAGCTCAAGATTTATCCATTCGGGTTTTTTTTCCCCATCAGACAGAAGCAATTTTCGATTAGTATGAAGATAGAGTGTGAGAAGAAGCTCCCAGAAATTCCATATCAAATTTATCGAATTAAGTGATATATACTGAGGTCAGAGTATGTCCGATTTTTATCCCAAAAAACTTTAACGAATCTAAAAAAATTGTTTTAATAAGTGCCCTAAATACCTTACTTAAAATGCTTAATACTCTTGTGAAACTTGGAACAAAACCTGTAAACGTTTCGCTATGCCCTGTTGTAGCTAATTGGTTAAGTTTTTTCCTGTACCACTTAGATCCTTCAAGTTAATTAGCTGTAACAATTAAGTCTTTTAAGTATTTTTCGTAACACTTCAGTCTCTTTAAGTTAATTAATTGTAACATTTAGGCCTTGAATAACTTCCATTTTAAAGATCTGAAATCCCCCAAATTGTTAAGGTTAAATAACTTAAAGGACCTCGTTGGTAAAAAAACTTAAAAACCAACTTGTTAATTAACTTTAAGGACCTAAGTGCTACGAAACTCGAGAGATTATATAACATACTATACATCTATGTAAAAATTCATTAAAAAATATGAAATTTACACATGAGTTGATTTATTTTATTTTTTTTAAGTAAAAACATCGTTTATGTTAACTTGTAAAAATGAATTGTTCACAATGTATGAATCCCATCGCCATAAAACAAAAAACTTTTGTGTTAGTATGAATTTCATTCAAAATTAATATTAAAAAGGAAATATAACCTTAAAAGACAATCAAATTTCTGCTCTAGAATGTCTAGGTCCGTCAAAATTCGAAACCTTATGCAACAGTTTTTGACTCTACCACAACATAACATAAAATAACAATCTGGCTTCTGTAGAGGAACGCCCGCTGTCCTAAAGGACGTATACATGCCTGTGTGCCCAAAAAAGGGGTTTTGATCAGATGATTGACAACCCCATATCATATGCAATCAAACAAACGATTTTGCTTAACAAACTCCTTTAACATCGAAAACACGAGCTGTATGATCTAAAGAAGCCGAGACAAGGTACTCGCGATTAGCAGACAAAGAAAGAGATTGAATGCTTTCAGAGTGCCCTCTAAATGTTCTGACACATTCACCAGATCGACTGTCCCATAATCTCACAGCTCCATCATTAGATCCAGTAGCCACATACGATGTGCCAAGCCAGGTTGAACATGTCACTCCATACTGCTCAGAGAATGGAAAATTTTCATTCATCAGATGTAAGATTCACAATTCCAAATTAAAATACAATAGGATATGCATGAACATGAGGAGTTCTAACAACACTCACTCAAAAACTCACCTTTTTACACTCACTCTTTTACTAACTGAAATACATGAGTCTCACCATATTGAAAATGGGCTCCACATAAAGTCATGGGACCCACCTGATTTTACCCATAAGAAAATGAGTGTTGAAAAACATGTTAGAATGAGTGTTGTTAGAACTACTCGACGAGAGGAGGAATGCTAGTAAACAAAGTTCATTCAGTTTCTAATGCATAAGCATGTCACTTGCACAAAGCAAGATTCCAACAAACCTCATGCTCACAAATGCTTCGGGCTAAGGAGTGCTCTACATCCCAGATGGTCATTTTATCCATGCCTCCAATTGCAGCCCAGGAACCACTGTCATACAGTTTTAAGGAACAAAGTTATTGAGGGCTCATATTTAATTAGGAGTACAAGGTCCAAATCATCATTAGATTAAGACAAAAATGCAGTTATTGAAATGTTGAAATATCGTAAACGAATGAAATTCAAAGTATGATAAAAAGATGCCCATAATTTTCACTTATGCCAACTATTCATATTTAAGGTTTAGGTCACTTTGCAGTTTATCATTCCTTGAGAATGAGATGGAATTACTATTGATATTTGTGTTATACCGTGAACAAAGTTACTGACGGTTATTTACGAGTCATGACACTTGGTTCTGTTTCATATTTATTAACAACAAACCCTACTTCTTTCAAACATCAACGGACACTGATTTTTTGTTGCTTGTCACTGACAAGACTATTTTTACTTATGACAGTAACTCTATAACGCGGGACAAATTTACATTTCTTATTTATCTCTCCAGTATGTCACTGTTCGTTGAGGCTCGAGCAATCTTTGAATAAATAAAACTTGTACCATACACATGCATGATCCGACAAGCATACATGGACATGAAAATGTGCACGAATGCACATACACACAGGTTATGAATAGTTTGCTAGTCCTAAAACATACCTTGGTGCGAATCCAACACATTCAATGGAACTTGAATGAGAAGGCAGGGTACTAACAACCTGTCATCAAGATACAACATTTCTTAGAAACCAAGCAGAAAGCTAAATTTATATGCTCAAACCCTTTTACATAAATAAAGTTGCAGCATGCAAAGACAAAAGGAACAAACTAGCACAAGGATAAGTGATGAAAGTTTGGAGCCTTGGTTAGTCAGCTCTTGCAGTCTTGCTCCAGTACTACACAGACCACATTACAAAAGAACATCATTCTTAATAATTATATTTTCCGATGAGATAAGACCCAAAAACAGTTGGGTTGATTACCTACTCAAGGAGCTCATAGTGTTGTTAGATCACAGAGCCACCAAGCCAAACTTTTGACTACTCAATTTTTTTTTTGTTGATATTTTTTGATTAATCAGTTTGTTAAATCAACTAATAAACCATCTCCATATATAATGTAATCGATTTTGACACACAATATCCCAATTTTAATCATATTGGGGATAAACTAGCAGCTGATTTCAAGTTGTAGAATTGAGAATCTTTAGACTACTCTGACTCGTGAAAATATGTTAGAAACTAATGTGGGGAAGGGATGTCTTTCCCTTATAAACATAGGTTCAGGAAATATCTCATCTAATGTGAGACTCAACATTCTGGTGTACCAAATTTTAGAAACATAGCTAGAGACACATGAAAGGATTCTCAAAATAGTGAGACATCATACCCCAAAGACTAATGCACAAAAAATAATAGTTGATTATAGAAAATAGCACATTAAATATCAAACGCAATGAAAATACATACTCTTCCTGTAGTGATATTCACAATATGAACAGATCCATCCACAGAACCAGTAAGAGCGATAGTTGAAGTTGAATTTATTGCTAAACATGTTAATCCCTCGGTATGGTATGGATGACCTATAAAAGTAAAGGTTAACGAAAAATGCAAATGAGAGTGTTGAAAATATTGCATTCTTTGTATTTAATGTATAGGCATATCATATCATGTAAATAACAGGGTTAGCATCTCCTACAGTTATTTTTGAAATTATTGCTTTGAGGCAATATAAAATTGACTCTGGTGTGTAGTTCCAAAACACGGTGTCACCATATGTCTCCTTTGTCTCTCTCTCTCTCACTCTCTCTCAATATGAAATGAGCCTATGGAGAGCCAACCCTAAGCATATTGAGATAGACTGGCACATTGCTAGGGAGAAGATCAAATTGGGCCACATCACAACTTTGTCAATTTTAATGATCAATTGTGTTCACTAAATCCTTGAGAGGTACACAAATCAGTTATATATGTAACTAGCATGATCCATATGATTTATATGCTCCAACTTGAGAGGGAGTGTTGAAAATATTTTTTGTTCTTTGTATTTATCGTAAAGGCATATCGTATCATAAAAATAAGGACAATATCTCGTATATTTTTTGTAATTATTGCTTTGAGCCTATATAAAATCGACCATGCTGCAATTTGACATGAATTTTTTATGAAGCTATAGTGAGCGTGCCAGGATATTTCTCAATTTCACTTCGTTAATGTTGACCTTGCTTGATATTGATAAGGAAAGTGGAAGCTTTAGAGATGATCCCAAAATTTGTTAAATAACTTTGCAAAAAAAAAAAAAACTTTTGATAAGCAAGAAGGTTGTGGTCCGTTTCTAAGACATATCTATTCCTTTTTTGATGATACAAGTTATGACATAATCATGCCTAGATTTGACAACATTCCCAGGACAGGTCTGAACGTAAGAGCCCCCTCCCCGCCCAAATAGTCTAAAGAGCTCTGAGATTTTTGTTGTAAGACCATGAGAGTGCAAGGTTTCTGTTTTGGATGATAGATCCAGGCATCTACAGAAGTGAATACATGGATAATAGATCCAGGAATCTACAGGAGTAAATACAGGTAGCAGCAACAAGAGGGTTCCATGGGCGGGGGGCTCCACAAATCATTGAATACCAATTCAAAAGGTTTAACATAAACCTTAGTAGAAAGGGTAGTTGGCAGACAATGTGCCTTGTCTAGGCAATAAGCAGTACAAAATCAACCACATTTTCTTAAGGTATTGGATAGATTACACTGCTGTAATACATGTTCACTACCACATAATGGGTGGCCTAATCTGCAGTGCCATCATAACGGGTGTTTAAGGAAAAGGAGAATATGAATAGTGCACTTACCAAGTATAAGGCTCAACTTGAGGCAAAACGGTTTCCAACAACAATCAGGTTCCGATTATTCATAGACTTTTCCTCTATTGTAAAGTCAGTCACCATTAGCATACTCCTCACTTTGACACTCACTCATCATTGGCAATATCCAGCAAACGGGATGTAAATATGGGCTGCTAGATGAAGTATACATACAACAACTACCCGGTTACGAGTAATAAAGCATTGTATGCCCTCAAACACACAACAATGGGTTTGGATTGAGAGTCTTGCATATGCTCTCTTGGGTCTAGGCTTCAAATCTAACAAAAGTGATCCCTCTCTTTTCACACCTAGTGTCGTCACAGCACATCTTTCATTAATTCAGAAAATCATAACCAAGCTTAACCCACATCTTTCTCACAAACTGCTAGGTGAGCTGGACAATATCCTAGGAATTGAAGTAAAACACTTAATGACGGTTCACTCTTTTTATCTCAAGCTAAATACATTTGGGATCGTCCAGAAAAGGAAGGTAACTGTAAACTTTCCAAGTATGGGTAGACTATGTAGCTAATTGTACTTTATGTAGATCTATTGTTGGGGCATGCAGTTCAATGCCATCACAAGGATACATATCAGATTTGCTCTACAAGGCTTGTCAAATTTACTCCCAGCCTCCAGAGGAGTATCAGAAGGTTTTCAAAAGAATTCTACGGTTTATTAAAGAATTCATGCATTCTTTTTTCAGCCAGCATCATCATTTCAGTCCCCCTTTAAATTCTTAGTATGATGAGAATTGGGCATCTAAACGGATGATAGAAGATCCACATTTTGTCTGTGTTTTCTTGGGACATAATATAATATTCTGATGGTCAAAGAAAGCCACTAGTGGCCAACTAAAGCCTTATCTAATCAGAGATTTATCCCTTGGAGGGTTTCTGATACCGACTTTCCTTTGCTCACTCACCCTGCCAGGTGGCATGTTAAAGAGTAGTTGTAATACTGTGTGGCCGACATTTTTGTAATAAGGCAGCATGCCTAGCTCACTATAAGATCACTGTATTGTATTATTACCTACTGTACGACTAACTCCTTTCTTTATCGGTTATAACATATCAGTTGAATTGTATGTCTTTTTCTTAGTCTCTGCTGTCAGAGATACATCTTTGTTATTCACTCTACAGAAATACTCAAGAGTTTATCCTAATTTCTTGCACTTTTTTGTCACTTCTTCGCTTCTCAAATTCTAGTTGAGGCAAGGAGAGATACTTTTACTTTCATATAAGAAATCAAATATATATGAACGAGAAAGATTAGAAGTTCTCTTGTAGACAGTAGAGGTGGTGTTGCCGGTGTTCGAAGCATCTTAAACTTAATATTGTAATTTTGGGTATTAATAATTAAACTAGTCATATTATTCATATACAACAACAACACTAGAAAATGAAGTTTACAGTACCTCGCACAACATGAATGCTTTCTCCACTTTTTGGGTTCCATATTCTCAAGGTTGCATCGTCAGAACCAGTACATATTGTTCTCCCTAAGGTACCAAGTGAAAAGAAATAAAAAAATGTAAAAATGCATAATATTAATCATAACAGTTGAATGCCAAGATGAAGATAGATTACTACCATCGGGAGTAAAATCACCACAGGTCACACCACCAGCGTGACCATTAAACGACATAAGGAAGTCAAGATTACTATTCCACATCCACACTGAGGAGGATTCATCAAAACCAGCAATGAGGACGTTTCCTCTTGGATGCCACCTGAGCCACTGTAAGATTTAACGGCAACTAATTAGAAACTATCAAAAGCACAGAAGGCAAAAAAAAATATTTAACAATCTTACCTCAACACCCCCTTCAGGACCATCAAGCGTGCCTTTCAGATTTCCAGATGCATCCCAGATTTTAACAGTTCCATCAAAACTTCCTGATGCCAGAAACGCTCCATCGTGGCTAAACCCTAAACTCGATACAGAATCTGTATGACCTGCACAAGATTAATAACAAACTCATTTTGTGATTGCAAGAAACACAAACTTGACTTTACCAATTATCATACCAATGCCACACTTATATTAAACTAAATAGTAAGAATCCACCCATCAATAGCCATGTATTATGCAGATACCCAACTGTATGGGTTGAAACATCGAAGGAGTTCAATGTAGGAGGTCCAGAGTTCAATCTCGGTTACTAAAATTTCTCCAGCCCCCTAACAAACTAACCACTAATATTTGCCTTTCATAAGAAAACAATATATACCATTAAGCTGGGAAGCCCATTCTCCATTAAGGATCCTCCAGAGAAATCCTACGTCATCACCAGCTCCTGTTGCCACCAGTGCCTCGTCTGTTGGGCTGCAGGCAACTGTATATAACTCCCCTACACAAGAATCCAAGAAAGCATTAAAAAATATCACAAATTCCTTCTAACACCACACCATGCACATATATGATTTGTGTGACTTCAAAATGTGAAAAGGAAGATGGAAAAAATAATAATAATAGCAAATCAGTTAATAAAATACTTGATGAAATATAAGTTGCTTAAAATCCTCTTTTTTGTTTTAAAAAAAAAACTCGGTATCTGGCCTAAGGACCAACTAATCCAGGGGAGCAATCCCACCGTCCAACAACGAGGCCCATTGAAGCTAGAACAAATATCTTTAAGGACTGACCCAACACAAAGAATTATCACCTGAGGAGATTAAAACCTCCCTGAGACCTAGAGAGGAATACACTACTAGTCCAAGGTTCCAAACACTCACCACCAGGCCAACCTAATTAAACGGGTACGGCAAAAGAAAAAACATAAACAAAAAGAGTAGAAGACTGACCATCATGACCAGTGAATGTATGCACAGAATCATCATCAACGTCATCGCCACCGCCACTACTACCACCACCACCACCTGCAATATTTACAATAATATAGTATCAAATATATTTTGAATATAACACTGAAATAAAATTATCGTTGTTACTATGTAGGCCACCTGGACTGGGAGGGCCACCAGGAGGACCGGCGGCAGGAGGATCGGGGTCGTCAGATGCATCAGGAAGAAGTTCATCGTCGGAGGCAACTTCATGGATGATATCAGAGTCATCAATGAAAACATCATTGTTGTCTTCGTTTTCATCGTTGTTGAATTCATCATCACTATGATGATTTGGATCACTCATTGTATTGCTTAAAGTATCAATGTAAAATTTTAAAGTCTCTAAACCTATAAGAAAAACAAAGTAAGAGAAAATTATTGAATAACTAAGTTATAAACTAAAATCTTAATTATCATGCCCCTTATAGAACGAAATAAACAAACAGTAAACTCGTTCAGCTCTGTAGAAGTTGGAAAAGAGGAGAATATGAAGCAGTGGGAAAAGCAACAAGAGTGTTGTGAATTAAGTGGAATTTGGAAAACTACACAAGTGAAAGCACTAACTACATAGCGAGAAAATTGATTAAAAGGAATAAGCGAAGAAGTTGCAGAGTGAGTTTGAAGAAGACGCACCTGAGAATTGAGACGGCGGCGGCGGCGGCTGTCTGGTAGTGTTCAATCCACTGAATGAATGGATTTTCAGGTTAAGTTGGCAATTAAAATAACACGGAGCCTCAATAAATATTTGCCATTGGATCCTGTTTAAAATAAACAAACGGTCTAGATTTATTATCACTAACTGAATCAAAGTGAATTTAATTTTCAAACCCACACTTTTTTTTTTTACATAAATAAACGATATTCATTCAAATTGATAGAGTACATCGATACAATATAAATTTGAATTCGCTAAAAACAAAAATGATGAACCTGTGAACAAACTCACAGCATCCATGTTAATAGCATAAAACGGCAAAGTACATATACCTACTAATATGACTATATTCAAGTCTCTGGATCTGCAACGTTGACGACGCCAAAGTCATTGTCTATACCTACTAATACTCCATTAACAACCACTTATGAATCGTTTTTTGGATTACACCCATTATCTCAAGTTTTAGATCGAACCAATCCATTGACCCAAATAGTTCATGGGAGAAAATTGAGTTATTTGGGTCCT
>Ga0315915_1001576_pt1 | contig 27818 bp, 23 predicted proteins | sample MpolbnodulesMG_FD_207738 | JGI IMG/M metagenome (GOLD analysis project Ga0315915, IMG submission 207738) | Medicago polymorpha root nodule microbial communities from Los Angeles, California, United States - branched nodules | ecosystem: Host-associated > Plants > Roots > Nodule | place: USA... | reverse complement strand
CAAGGCACCTTTTTATTATTTATTTTATTTTATTTCAAAACAAAAACTAAACCTTTTTACTCTTAAAACTTTCATTCTAATCATTGTTAAAAGTTAATTAAATTCATAACTCCCTGTCGGAACGATATTCTATTTTTACTACTTCGGTAAAACCGTACACTTGCGGTTTTGCTCATCATGAGGACAAGAAAATCTAAATGACATTCCATTTTGTTCACAAGATTTTTGAAAAAGATTGTTATCATATTCTTTGCCATTGTCACATTGAAAACATTTTATTGGGCGTTCCAATTGTGTTTGAATGTGAGCACGAAATTGTGAAAAAATGGAATAGAATTGTGATTTGTTACTGATTGGAAAAGTCCACAAAAAATCGGTGAAGTCATCAAGAAATAACACATAATAACGATGCCCCCCATAACTTAACACCAGAGAGGTCCAAAGATCACTATGAATGATGTCAAAAGGCATACAAGTAAAAGACAGAGAATTGGGAAAATGAAGTTTTATTTGTTTCCCAATTGGACAAGACTGACAAAAGAAATCATCACGAAACTTATTACATAACAAAAATTTGTTTCGATGAAGAGAATTTAAAACAGGAGCTCCTGGATGTCCTAGACAACAATGCCATAACTCGGTAGATGAAGCGGCAAAGGATGATGGTGGTGACGGGGCTGCGGCTGTGTGTTGGCTTGTGGGAATAGGGTAAAGGTCATCAGAACTGTTACATCTCATTAAAAGTGTTCCTGTCTGAAAATCCTTCACAGAAAAGCCGAAGGGATCAAATTCAATAGAGACATCATTATCAATTGTAAACTTTTTGACAGAAACAAGGTTTTTAATAAGTTTTGGTGCATGTAAAATGTTGTTTAAAGTTAGAGAATTAGGTAAAGATGCATGACCAGAACCTACAACAGGAATATGATGACCATTGCCAACAATATATTATATCTCATATTAAAATAAGACATGAGGTTACCTCCATTGCCCGTCATATGAGAAGTTGCTCCGCTGTCCATATACCATTGATCATCAGGGGGGAGATAGAGAAAGTATGCATAACAGCCTGGATGTCCGTCGGAGCATAGTATTGTGGTGCTTGCTGCTGTCGGGTATGGACATGGTGGAGTTGCCCATGGCTGCCATGGATACACCCACGACTGCTGCTGATAGGGAGATGGAAACCACGGTGGCTGTTGCGGCTGAGAGTGACCTCCACCTGTAACGCCCCAATTTATTATTTAATTATTTTCGGTTGAGTTTAGAGTCTTTTATATGACTTATGTGATTTATGTTGATTTATGACGTGTTGTGGTGTTTTAATATTTTATTAAGTGGCTTTATATTATTATTTAGTAGAATATGTTGGGAAAACGGGGTGTTACACCACCTCTACCATTGCTCCTTCCACGACCACGACCTCCGCGACAATTATTTCTACCACCGTGAGGGTTGCTTCCGCAACTATTGCTGTTGTTGTTGCGATTGTTACCAGCCGATGCAGAAACATCATCATGAGAGGATAAGAAAACTGAGTTATCAACAGTAGTGGCTGCCTTCTTAGCTTTGGCGGTTTCCTCTAAGATAATCATGGAGCGAGCTTTGTAAAAAGGGGGAAGAGAGTCACCGTGACAAATTTGGGAACCGACTGTGGCATAAGCATCAGTGAGGCCAGAGATGAGCTGAAGCACTAGCCTTTCATTGGACACGGGTGCACCAACATTAGAGAGTTGGTCAGAGAGAGATTTGAGATGTTGACAGTAGGTGAAGGCATCAGGAAATTGCTCCAAACGAGCATTTGAAAACTCCTGCTCTAGATAGAGAGCACGAGAATTTTTATTATCATAAAAAATATTGAACAACTGATTCCATGCTTGTTCTGCAGTGGAATCTCGTTCAATAATGGTGTGAAGGAGATCATCCGATATAGTGCTGTAAATCCATTGTAGGACAACAACATCTAATCATTTCCAGAGATTAAGATCAGTGGTTTTTAGGTCAGGAGAGGGTGCAGCTTCCGTGGGGATGATATGATCAATTACTTGATGAACACGGGCATGGATTTTGAACAGTTCAGACCACGTGTTATATCGACCCTTTTCAATACTCAAGGTAATTTTGATGAAATTTGTGATGTTTGAAATGGTGAAGGCGGGGTGGGTAGGCGGGGAAGAGGGGGTCGATGAGACACCGGACATGATGAGATGTTGGTGGGTGATCAGATTTTTAGAAGAGAAAAGGGGAGAGGGAGCGGCCGACGTAGGTGTTTGGGAGGAAGAGGAGGCCGGCGGCGGTAGTGAAAGAAACTAGGGTTCTTGGATCAGTATTTGATGCTTACTGATACCATGTTAGAATAATAGGCCTGCCTTTCCATTCCTTTAGGTTTGTATATATACAATCAGAGTATTGATCCTATACATTCATGACTAATCAATTTACATTAATTTACAATAATGATATTCTAAGACTTTTATATACCCCAACGGGTATACTATATACCCACCGGGTATATAGACTAATAGGAACCAATTCATTGGATTGAACATGATTTTGATGATTTTATTAGTTATTTATTACTCTACCAAAAATGTATCAAAACTAATTTTAATTGAATTTTCTTTTCATACTCCAAAGTAGCAAAGGAGTGTGAGTGATAAAAGGTTTATAATACATGGGATAGGACGTAAAAAAACATAGAGACTAAACATACAAGTGACTACTCGAAATAAGGTTTGACATGTCGGCAATCACATTTATTTGTTTTCTAACCTCAAATTTGTTTTAATGGATAATATGTGATGAATAAATCTCTCCATACTCCAAAGTAGCAAAGGAGTGAGAGTTGAAACTATCAAAGTATGTATTTCAAAAATAATTGACAAAATATAAAGGGTAATGGTAACAAATGCACTAAGAGCATTATTTAAGAAATCAACGAGAGAAAATTTTATTTTAAAAATGCAACTCAAATATTTGTAAAAGACATAAATACATCATTTTCTATACAATGATCACATCCAATAATATCTTAATCAATATCCTAAAAACATTTGTTAGAATTTTTAAAATTTTAATCTAGATTTTTGACCGAGTTAAATTTTTTCAGATCGAAGTCCCAAAAAGTTCCTACCTCGCATCTGTACAATTCATTAATACATCTATATCCCACTAAAAGCTAGTTAGGAATATCCAACTCAATTCATCCACCAAAACATAAAAACTATTCAATTAATTAATTGCAATCTTTTGAATATATGAATATCCATACAACGTATTTTTGTTCTTACTCACACTTTTTTTTTTTTGAAAAACTGTCTATAAAAACACTCATCCCAAAATCGTTCCAAATCAAACATGCTTAGTTATGAAATTTTTATGCTATGGATCGTTGAAAAAAACTCGTGCACATGCGATCACTTCCTCCCTCATTATCCTCGGGCATTATAAAGATAGTTCGTGGTGCTTTATTTTATATAGTAATAAATAAAAACCCAAATCCATGAAGGAAAAAAAAAGGTCAAATGGGATGAATTCTTTTATTAATGTGTACTAAAAGTCTCTCTAACAAAAGTTTCATATAAACTTTATTTAAAAAAATAAATTTCATATAAACTAGCTAATAAAAGATGAAATTATAGCATATAACAAATAACCTAACAATAGCAAATGACTATAACAAATTACTTTCAGATAAACTATCATATTGAATTTTTAATGTTAATAATTTAATACTTCAAACACAAATGCAATGATACAATATTACATAAATAAAAAAATGTAAATTAATATTTAATTGATTCATTTCAAACATCAAGGATAAAAACATGAGAAAATTATATGCCATAAACATAACCACAAATGCAACTTCAAGTTTTGTGAAAAAAACAAAAGTTTTAAGTGGCGTTTTAAAAAAAAAAAAAATCTTAAAAGTTAGAAAACGTTATAAATTAGTTTTATCAAATAACTCCGTCTTAATCTTTTTTATTTTATTTTAAGGAACTCTATCTTAATCATGTGAACATCAGTTGGTCGGAACATTGCAATATGTCGAGGCCGAAATTTTAATTTAAAATTCTCCACTTACTTGTTTTAAATGGTTAAATTCTGACAATTAAACTAACAAAAAAGCAACTCATAATCTTATCAATCAAATAGTATATTAGAAAGTGTGTCTTAAATGTGTGTTGTTAGACTTTTTTTTCTTGTCAATTTATGCCCAATAGAGCGCAGGTTAAAAACATGCGCAAGTATGTCTTCCAATTTTTTTGTATTATATTACTAGTCAACATTTGTCCCGGTCATCCGTACGTACATATGAAAGAATAAAACGTATGCATGGGACTCTCCAATGATGTCTTCCACTTTCACTTCACAATAAGACATTTATTCCGTCTTTGTAATGATTCATACATATACAATAATACAAGAAAAATCAAAAGGTATGAATATGACTTAAACAGCTCACATGCACTTGGTATACTTTTTCAATAAAAAATAGAACTTTTAATAATACCATCAACCATACATTAAAGCTTAATAAAATGGGCCAGACAAGAAAGAGATATGAAATTATCTTTTATCTTCTTTTTTTATAAGCTAAAGTATCTCCCCACGTATATTTTGAAATTAATCTCTTAGACCATTGACAATGGAACTCTTCTATTTATATGCTTAAGTGGGCTCCACAAACATACATAATTCATTTTATAAATTTTTAGTGTCAATATCTAATAAGCACCTAATTCCTCCAAGCCAGCACCACAACAAAATTTACTAATATGTCCCACTAATAACTTTATTATTACATTTCTAAAATGCTAATTTATTTCATTAAAAATATTAAATGAAATTCACACAAAAAATGAAGAGAGACGGTCCTTATATATGCACCATTCTCTATAAGCACCAATAAATATCACTCCATAACAGATGTGCCAATTTAGTTCGGTGCTAGAAAGGTGAAGCACTCACTATTGCAGATGGTCCTTATATATGCACCATTCAAATACTGATTAAATGATTGAAAATCTAAGAATCTACCATCTGACGAGTCAATTTTTTATTTTCTTATTGAAGATCAGTGACAACATATTGATATACTTTTCCTTAAAAAATTAAACTTATGACGAATAGTTGAACTCCACCAACAACCATACTTTAATGCTTACATGAATTGGACCAAACAAGAGTTGTGAACTTTATCACATGTTAAATCTTAGTCACACAACTTTATTTTTTTGGTAAGATAAGGTGTCTTCACGTGTAACTGCGAAGACTAATTTTTCGAAGTAGCACAAATATATTTCAGGGATTGATTTCTCTTAACATATGTATTTTCACTGATGTGTAAAATCCGCAAGCGCACAGTTTTACCAAAGTAGTAAAAAGAGTACCGTTCCGACAGAGAGTTATGAATTCAATTAACTTTCAAGAATGATTAGATGAGAGTTCAAGTTGAAAATATTGGATTTTGTTTTTTAAAAGAAAATATACTAATAAAAGCATCTTGGGATTATTGGTTTATCTTGGTGACAAATCCTTCACAAACCAAACCCTAAACCTAGAACCTTATGTTGGACCTATTTTCTAAAGTCAAGTTTCTCTTTAGCCTATCACATCTCCTTTCGGTCTCAGTGAGTATGTTTCGTTAGCAACCACGCCTATTCTCATAGTTGATTGCTATTGAAACCCTTGAAGCACAAAACTTTATTGTCTCAAGGTTTGCTAGACTATTCTCATGTTTCGCAATCCTTGTCTAACTTCACTTGTTCCAATATCAAAACTTTATCTTTCGATCCTTCGCTTGATATTTGTGATTAATCAATAACAACTATTAAACTTCATCTTTCGATCCTTCGATTAATACTTGTTATTGATTATAAAAACGGTGAATTAGATTAGAAAATAGATTTACATAAAATTAGGGTTTGAGGCTTGGTTTGATAGGGATTAGGTCATTAGACTCATCCAACAATCCCAAGACAAAGAAATCTACCCACTGATGTTCATTGTAGACATAGAGAAGAAGAAGAAGAAGAACATAAAAGTAAATAACAAATAAATAAAGGTGTTTTTTTTTTCAAAGAAATAATTGTCACTTGGAATTCCCAAGAACAAAAGATGATTGAATATGTTTCCTAACTGCTCTATTTATAGTCTACAACTACTTAAGCCCCAAGAAATACATCAATAGAATGTTCCATAAGAAACCATGGGCTCTAGGTCAGAAATAAACTTAAACAGACAGCTTGTCGAAGAAGCAAAAGCATTAAAATGAGTGCTGTGGTGGTGGCACGGCCGTGCCAACTCTCTGACTTTGGCCATTGAGCTTCAAACTTTGGAGGCGTGGCCACGCCGCTGTTTTGCGCGGCAACGCCCGATATTTTTGCACAGGATCTTCATATTTTTGTCTTCAATCAGCTCCAAATCATATTTTAGATCCTTTTATCCTTTAATCATGCTCCAAAACCCTTTCTTTTGCTCCAAGACTCAATCTTTTACCAAATTTGTTCCTGAAATTAAATAACTTGCAATTGAAGTCAAATAGTTCTAAAAAGGAAATAAAAGCATATAAATCTAAATAAAACAGACTCAAATAATCTATTAAAAACACTAGTTAATGACTCATCATTTACATGCACTAGTCAATGATCGAACACTTGACAAAATAGTTTAGAGATCCAAACATCTACCACTTAGGTCACACCATGTCGATATTCAACTTTACGGTCCAAAACAATTGCATGAAAATTGAAAACACATGCGCCATTAATTTTGCAATTATTATCTTCAAAATGATTTATTATTTTGCCTATATAATAGTTTGATGAAGTAAACACAGATCATACTAAGCAACCAACACTAGCTACATTATCAGTATGGCTACCCAAGAATCTTTGCTAGACAAGCCTAGAAAATCCATTCCCAAAACATTTTGGGTAATTCTCTCTTTAGCAGCTATCATAAGTTCAACAGCCCTTGTTATTTCTCATCTCAACAAACCCATCTCCATTTTCCACTTCTCTTCAGCTCCCAATGTGTGTGAACATGCACTTGATACAAACTCCTGCTTAACTCATGTATCAGAGGTAGTTCAAGGCACAAAAGATCACAAATTGAGTACTCTGATATCCTTGTTAACCAAATCCACCACACACATTCAAAAAGTCTTGGACACGGCCAATGTTATCAAACGCCGAGTTAACAGCCCTAGAGAAGAAAATGCTTTGAATGTCTGTGAAAAACTAATGGACTTGTCCATGGAAAGAGTTTGGGACTCAGTGTTATCTCTAACAAAAGATAACACTGACTCACAGCATGATGCACACACATGGCTTAGTGGTGTGCTCACTAACCATGCAACTTGTTTGGATGGATTAGAAGGTACATCTCGGGCTGTTATGGAAAATGACCTTCAGGACTTAATATCAAGAGCTAGATCTTCTCTCGCTGTGCTTGTTGCCGTTTTACCTCCAAAGGATCGCGACGAATTCATTGATGAATCATTGAATGGTGACTTTCCCTCTTGGGTAACAAGTAAAGATCGAAGGCTATTGGAGTCTTCAGTTGGGGACATAAAGGCCAATGTTGTCGTGGCTAAAGACGGGAGCGGCAAGTTCAAGACTGTTGCTGAGGCTGTTGCATCTGCACCTAACAAAGGTACTGCAAGGTATGTTATCTATGTGAAAAAGGGAATCTACAAAGAGAATGTAGAAATCGCTAGTTCAAAGACGAACGTGATGCTCGTGGGTGACGGTATGGATGCAACGATAATCACTGGCAGCTTAAATTATGTTGATGGAACAGGCACCTTCCAAACTGCAACTGTTGGTATGAAATTTTTCCCTTGTCAGTATTTACCATTTCAATTTTTCTGTGACATTGATTTTGATTCGTATATAATTTGGTTTTGTAGCTGCTGTTGGGGATGGGTTTATAGCTCAGGACATTGGATTCCAAAACACGGCAGGTCCACAGAAGCATCAGGCAGTTGCTCTGCGCGTCGGTTCTGATCGATCTGTCATTAACCGCTGCAAAATTGATGCATTTCAAGACACTCTCTACGCACACACCAACCGACAATTTTACCGTGACTCCTTCATTACCGGTACCATTGACTTTATCTTTGGAGACGCAGCTGTTGTGTTGCAGAAGTGCAAACTCGTGGCCCGAAAGCCCATGGCCAACCAAAACAACATGGTCACAGCCCAGGGTCGATTAGACCCAAACCAGAACACTGCAACATCAATTCAGCAATGCGATGTAATACCAAGCACGGATCTCAAACCTGTGATAGGCTCCGTCAAAACTTACTTAGGCCGCCCATGGAAGAAATACTCCAGGACTGTTGTGATGCAGTCCTTGTTAGGAGCCCACATTGACCCAACAGGATGGGCTGAATGGGATGCCGCGAGTAAGGACTTTCTCCAAACATTGTATTACGGAGAGTACAAGAACAGCGGACCCGGTGCTGGTACCAGCAAGAGAGTGAAATGGCCTGGTTATCATATCATCAATGCTGCCGAGGCAAACAAGTTTACAGTGGCCCAACTCATCCAAGGTAATGTTTGGTTGAAGAACACCGGGGTGGCCTTCATCGAAGGCCTTTAGAAATCGGCTTTAGCAAGCGTGTACTGCTATGTTTCGGACGCTTTGCAGAAAATAAAATTGAAAAATTATGCTTTATGGCAGAATGTTACAAATCTTCTACTGGAGTTGTAATGACTAATGAATGCTTCATGTCGAAAATAAACTACTCTTTACTTTGCCTAAGTGCTTTTTACTTCCTAGTTTTAAATATTCCAACAGTCATATCTAACATATTTAATCTATTAAACAAGACTTCTCAGAATAATGCAAGAATCTCCCAATGCTTTTGTAGCAGGTGGAAAAAAAAATCATATATATTTTCTCTATGACAAACCATACATTCAAATTACCACCAATTTAACATTAAACAATAATTATCACGTGATTGAGAATGAGATCCATTTAAGTAGATACTTTCAAATAATTACCTCCAAGTAAGGATATTGGATAAGAGTTGGTAATCTCAATTAGAAAGTTGTTCAAGTACAATAACTAGTTGCAACAAAAACCTTATATACAGTTTATTACCTACCATATACTAAGTAATTTTGTTTTGTGAGTGGAATTTGAAAACACCAAAGTATATACACCAAAGTAGACCAAAATGTGCATCTAGAATAGTTGATAGGAGCCATGTTAACAATGCTACATGTTAGTTGCAAGTGTGCACCTCGGTTGTTGAGTTAAGGGACATCGAGAGAGTACTAACGAGGAGGTCCAGGGTTCAAATCTTGTAAGCTAACATAACCTACTAACATTTGCCAATAAAAAAGTACATTGCTACATGCTATGCACCCAGTCAATTTGAGTCATAAAAGTCTAACCTGTAAATAAATAACATCATTTGAAACTGCAGCTATGTGTGCATGCATTCTTTCCAAATCATCCAGCAAACTGATAATTGACTGCTTATTTAGTAAGTAAATAAACGTCCAACTATTTATTTTGTTACATGTAAGGCTGTAAAATTCGGGATTTTGCTTCAGATCGAAATCGAAATGGAATAGCAAAATCGAAAATCGTAAAATTGCAATCGAAATCGAAGGATTTTACTCAACTACTTTTGTAGAATCGATATAGGATAACAAAATCGAAAATCGTAAAATCGCAATCAGAATCGATATCGATTCTACCAAAACAAAAATAATGCTAAATATATGTTATAAATTGCATACAATCATAAATGACTCATAGTTTCAAGTCCGAAAAATACTTATACATAAATGACTCAAATCTCGATGCCAAATATTCTTTAGTAAGTGACTCTAAAGTTTCAAGGCAAAAACTAGATGTCTACAAAATACTTGATCACAAGTGAGTAAGTGCTCATAAGTTTCAAGGCAAAAACTAGATGCCTGACAAAATACTTACGTATCGTCTACTTAAGTTTCAAGCTTGACGAAGCTGATTGAAGAGGAAATCGAAGGCAACGAAGCTGATTGAAGACAGAATGGAGGGATTTCACAATTTTATGCGATTTTACTAGATTTTGCCTGTTTTTGGATTTTGCAATGGATATCAGTCGATGAAGGTGAGTAATGTCGCAAAATCTTGGATTTTGGGATTTAAGTCACGATTTTAACAACAATAGTTACATGGTCATTTTTTTTATGGGAAATGTTAACGAGTGCCCCAGAAGCATTTTTTAAGGGTCTTAAATCGTAAGTTTTTATGAAAAATTGTGTATTCAATGCATTGGATATTGAACTATTTGACTTTTTTGAAGAATAATTTCCTAATTTAGGATGCTTAAAGAGTGCCCCGAGGGCACTCGTTAACAAAACCCTTTTTTTTATTAAGGAGAATCACTAAATGTGGATACCTCTCTTAGTTCGGGATTCAAATCATAGTTCGCCATGTTGTATGAGTCTAAGCCCTCCCCATGATACATGCTCATGATTTTTATTGTTCACGTTTTCTTTAAGGGAAATAGAAGAACACTAGAGCAGTCACTTTTAACAGCACTATAAATTGTCGGAATTGAATGGTTTTCAAAAGACCCACCTCTAAGGACTACCTATTCATATAGAACTTCTAGGCCACAATGTGAGAAAGGAAACATAAGTGTTTCAACTAAAGTGAACTTGTCCATAATGTGCAGTAAAAGAGAATCTCATTTAAACTATTTGATCTGACGTATCACAAGTACAATATAATCCATTCATATAACCAAAACAAAATATTAGAGTTGCAGTAGAAAGGGAAATCAAATCATTAGAGTAAATTGGTAATCTATTAAGAATAGTATTTGTTCTGCAAAACCATTTTATGATTGTAAACCTCTTACAACAGATTGCTCATTGTATTCCCATCATCAACATCTTCTATACAGGTAAGCCACACAGGTATGAAGGTGCATCATTTGCTCCATAAACAATGTGAGTCAATAATTCACTACTAAAAGTACAGAATAGTGTAGATTTTAATATAAAAATTAGTAACACTGAATAAAAATAGCAACCTAATCAAAGAATATTGCATGGAAGAAAAAAGTTGTAACACTAGTTTAGCTAGGTTTTTTATGTGTGAACCGGGTGACCTCCGTGTTCAATTGCACAAATTAATCCTTCGAGCTGCGTAGGATCGTAATGGATTGTAAAGTCTCTGTAAGGGATTTAACACCGTTGCATTTCTAAGACTAGATTCGAACCTAGACCTATGATTATGCTAGAAGAAATCTCTTATCATCTTATTCAAATGCTCTTGGAAACTAACTCAACTAATTAGTATATAGTGTTAAAAATATACTATGCATTTGTTTGTTTCTTAATTACTTTAATCAATTAACTTGCTTGAGCTGAGAGTAATTGATAATTGAAAATTTTAGCACAATCAAAAGGAGTGTATGGTTTATGAAGCACTGGCACTTCTTATATTGACAGCGTGTCTGATGCGTGTTACACATATGATTACTTTTATGTGATTTCCAAATAATCATCTGTGTCATCAAAGTGTCTATGTTAATGTTAGTGTCGACCCGTCACATTTTCACCTTCAAAACCTTGTTCCTTCTTCATCTCTCGCTTCTTCATACACCGCATGCATAATGTGCCATGATTTGGGATTCTTCCATCTCTAAAATTCACAAGATGATATAGCAAGTTATTTCGAGCGCATGAGAAGCAGAAGCGTAGGAAGGTGATGCTCAGGCAGCCATTGGTGGATTGGACGACAACCGCGTTCCCGGCAAGGTAGGTGTCCACAGTGGATATCTCAAAATACCGACAATCTTACCTCATTCTAGGGGAGTTTGTTTTGAATTTTGTTATTAACAAAATCATTTATGTTGTGTATAAGTCTTTGTTTAAGATTTACAATAGTATTTTATTGGTGTTGTAATGAATGCTTCATATCGAAAATAAACTTGTCCTTACTTTACCCAAGTGCTTTCCACTTCCTGCTTCTAAATATTCTAATAGTCATCTAACATATTTAATCTCGTAAACAAGACTTTTCAGAATGATGCAGGAATCTTACGATGTTTTTCTCACTGGTAGAAAAAAAAAAAATATATATATATAATGTCTCTAACAAGACACTCATTCAAATTCTCACTATTTATGATTAAACAATAAATTATGACTTCAGATTGAGATCCATTTGATTAGATTTTTTCAAAGAATACCACCAAGTAGGATATAGGATAAGAGTTAGTTAATCTCAATTAGAGTTGTTGAAGTACACTAACTAGTTGCACTAAAAAATTTATAGACAATTTACCGTATACATAATGAAAAAAATTCTTACGCAGACATTATTATCTAGATTCTGATATCCTAGTAGCTTTGTTTCAAGATTAAAATATGAAAACAACAAAGTATATACTAAATATTTTGAAGACCAAATCGTGCAACTAGAAAAGATGATAAGATTCATGTTAACACTGCTACATACTAATCCCAAGCATGCAGGTTGGTTGGTGAGTAAAGGGACACCAAGAGAGTACTAGCAAGGTGGTCCAAAAAGTAACACAACCCACTAACATTTGCCTATGCCAAAAAATAAAAACATTGCTACGTACCAAGTCAATTTGATTAATAAAAATCTAACATGTAAATAAATAGCATCATTTAAAACTGCAGCTATGTATGGATGCATTCTTTACAAATCATCCAGCAAAACGATAATTGAATGATGATCTATCCGGGAACAGAATCAGGTTAACGCGATTTTCGAAGCTCATGCTTATGACAATCCAGTACGGTGGTGGAAGAGTTGCAGTGCAGTGGAGGTTGTTCGTCGATGGTGGGGAAGAGCTCTAGTGTTCCGACGCTCAAGTTAGTGTTTGTACTCTCGAGAGAGAAGTGTGAGAAATGTGTGAAAAAGTGATTCTACATGACGTGGTGTGGAGCCACGCTTGCATAGCTGAGCTCAGCGTAACTGCTTCCGTGAAATCCAGCAACATATATGGGAGTTAGATGGAGATCGGTTCAATGATTAAGATTGGCCGAGGTGGTGTTTCTGTGCGATAGAGCGCACAAGTTACCCTCCGTAACAACTGCTTTTGTAGTCAATAATAAACTGAAAATTAAAATTGACGTGCTCATGATTTTGTTTTGTTCTTCATAGGCTTTCTCCAACGAAAATAATCATCATATTTAAGATATGTCGGACACGAAATGTAATTATCTCTCAATTTAAATCTAAACTTTAGTTTGCTACATTGTGGAAGTCTAATCTCTTATGCTAGATCCAATCCCCGCTGGGACATGTTCATGATTTTTATTCGTCACATTTTCCTCAAGGGAAATAGAAGAACAATTACTTTTAACAGCACTATAAATTGTCGGAATTGAATGGTCATCAAAAGGCCTATCTCTATTCATATACCACTCCTAGGCCACAATATACACGTGAGAAAGGAAAAATAAGAGTTTCAACTAAAGTAAAGTTGTTCATAATGTGTAGTAGAAAGGAATCTCATTATTTGATCTGATTTATCACAGGTACAATATAATCCATTCATATAAACTAAAACAAAATATTAGAGAGTTGCTTTTGACTTTCACTATCTCAAATTGAAGATTTCCATAAACTTCAAGGAAGCCACCATATTAACAGTTAAATTTTAAATCCTTGATCAATAGGTTTGATTTCTCATTGTAAATGAGTTAGATAGATATAAGTTCTTATTAATATACCTCTAATTAAGGGATCTTGATTGTAATCCTCTTGCTATAAATAGACATGGCTGAGGGTTAATCTCTCAACAAGTTCAAACCAACTCTAGTTCTTATGGACCCACTTGTGTTAGTCTAGTGATGTTGGTTTACGACTTTATAATGTGTTCATCTTAAGGTCTCGTGTTTGATTTTCTTCGGTGTTAATTTCGGTGGTTTCTTAAAAAAAAGGAGGAGGCAACTTATCAAATCACCTAGTTTTCTTCTCATAGACAAGTTCTGGACGTGGAAAAATTTAAACTATGTCAATATGAGTAGAAAATTGAAAGTAATATGAAACCAAATATTAGAGTAAATTTTTAATCTTTTAAGAACAGTATTTGCTCTGCAAAACCATTTATTAGAGTAAATTTTTAATCTTTAAAGAACAGTATTTGCTCTGCAAAACCATTTATTACAGTAAATTTTTAATCTTTTAAATATAGTATTTGCTCTACAAAACCATTTTCTGAATGTCGAAAAAGGGTACAAAACATGCAACCTCATGCAACAGATTGTTCATTGTATTCCCATTATCAAAATTTAAGTAGTCGACATCTTCTATATAGCAGGGCCGTTCCTAGAGTTTTATAGGTCTTAGACATAATATGAGAAAAGGGCCCCTTACATAATACATTATAATTTTTTTTAGCTCATTGTTGTGATTTTATCAGGTATTCTTTTTCGTTTTTTCTCCGCGTTTTACTACGAAAAAACAACAAAAAAAGATGAGTGGGTCACATGATCCTAAATTCGTCTCACATGATTTAGCATAATGATATTATTTAATTTTTTGGGACATTTAAAAGATAACATTAAGATTAATTTATCTAGTAGACTTATTTTCAACTAAAATATAATTTGTGAGGTACATTATTAGAAACAAAGAGCCCAAAAAAATATCACAAATTTATTCGATAATAATATTTTTGACACATTATTAAGAAAAACTAAAAAATTTATAGGGTGGGTGTGTATATAAATTTTGGTATATAAGGGGGTATATATAGCAAATTGAGACAAAAGGGCCATAAACATTAACAGACTTCAGCACAGCCTTTCAACATGTTTGGGCTTTTCAGTAAACTTTACTATACACACCCCCAAATACCAAATATTTCTATATACACCCCAATCGTAAATTTTTTTTGAGGCCCCCTACCGGCAAGGGCCCTAGCACCCCCGGCCTATGCCTAGGGCCTTGTTCTATAGGTAGACCACAGTTATGAAGAAGGTGCATCACTTGATTAAAAAAAAATGCTCACCTACAACAATGTGAGTCAATAATTCACTATTAAATGTACATAATGGTGTAAATTTTAATATTAAAATTTACAAAACTGGATGAAATTAACACACCTAATCAGAAAATATTGGATGGAATCTATACTATATATAAAGAAAACCACCTATTTCAGCACGCTTTTGGGTTGGACTTTTCTTTCCAAAAATACCCTTAATTTTAAATACAAATAGCCAATTATAAAATAACACGTGGATTAGTAATTCATCTCACTAATCGTCTCTGTTAACCCTTTTTACCTCCGTTAAAGAAAGATAAAACTCATAAAAACCTAGCACAAACAAAAACTCATGTTACTTTTTTATCAGCCGCTTCTATGTTGTATATCTGTGTTGTTCCCCTCAATACAACCAACAAAGATTGCCAAATATTTTCATATCCCTTCCAAAAAAAACAGTATTTCCATATTATTTTATTATATACGTTACTCTTCCTTAGTCTTTGATCAATTGTAACAAACGTGAGCAAAAAGTAATGGTAATGATTGGACTTTAAATCCTCTAAAAAAATATTAGTAACAAACGTGAGCAAAAAATAATGTTAAATATTGGACTTTAAATCCTATAAAAAAAGATTAGTAACAAACGTGAGCAAAATGTATTGTTAAAAATTTGACTTTAAATCCTCTAAAAAAAGATTAGTAATAAACGTGAGCAAAAAATATTGTTAAAGATTGAACTATAAATCCTCTAAAAAAAAGATTAGTAATAAATGTGAGCAAAAAATAATGTTAAAGATTGGACTTTAATTCCTCTAAATAAAAGATTACTAACAAACGTGTGTAAAAAATAATGTTAAAGATTAGACTTTAAATACTGTAAAAAAAGATTAGTAACAAACGTGAGCAAAAAATAATGTTAAAGATTGTACTTTAAATCCTATGAAAAAAATATTAGTAATAAACGTGAGCAAAATATAATGTTTTTTTGAAGAGGCTAAAATGAAATATATTACCACATCAAAAAGGCCTTCCTAGCATAAGATGTGCTAAGGAAGAAACACCCAAGTAACAGACAAGTTCAAATCAATAAATACAAGGCAATAAGCCAACCACTGAAGAACGAAAAAAGGAAAGACAACAATTAGCCGATGCCTAAGACGGTAAACAGACTAAGCCACCAACCATGATAATTGAGGGAGAGATTTCCGAATTTCCCCTTCAACCACATGAAAGTTAGAGACTTAACTTTGTCCACCACCTGCTGAATAGAGCAATGTTTGTCATTGAAAATCCGATTGTTTCTTTCCTTCCAAATTTCCCACACTGTTGCTAACCAAATAACCTGTAAGATGGAACGCCTTGTCTTGGCAGCACCGCCAGTAAAGCTAAACTGATAATAATGACTTGAAGCATCACCAGGTAACACAAAAGAGACACCAATCCACTTAAGAACAAAATTCCAAATGGAACCAAAAAGATTACAATTCAAAAATAGGTGAGAAGATGTTTCCACCTCCCCACAATCGCCAATACACAACAGAGCGTCGATGTCAATCAAATTACGACGATAATGGTTGTCTTTAGTAGGAAGCCTATCCTGGAGCAGCCGCCAAGCAAATAACACCACCTTCAGGGGGACATCCTTATGCCACAAAGACGACTCAGGCTCCACCAGATCCACAAGAACATTAGCAGTAATAAAATTGTAAGCACTACTAACTGTGTAGACAAAAGATGTTTCCAGACGCCACAGCCTCCTGTCAGCCCTATCAACCTGCAAAGTGACATTATGAAGTAAAAGCCTAAGTTCCCCTACCATCTCCTCCTCCCACGCGAATAACCTACGCCTCCAACTCCAAGCCCCACCTTCATTCCCCCAACCTAACAGATGCATGCGAAACACAGATTAATCCTTCAACAATGACAATTCAAATAATCTATGAAATCTATCTCTAAAAGACACATCACCCACCCATACATCCGTCCAGAATTGAGTATTTTTGCCATCAACCACAAACAAACTGACATTACCATGAAACCACTCCGCCATACGCAAAGACGAAATATCCCTCCACCAAATAGATGCCTCGCGGCCACCATCCCTCAATTGGCCCCCCTCTAAACAGGCAATGGGGACAGGACAGACTTCAACAGAATCAAATGACCACCAATTGACAAGTATCTCAAACTCCACCCAGACAGTCTAGAGTTAATTCACTTGATAAGTGGCTCCCAAAAAGCCAATCGACGAGCATTTCCATCAATTGACAACCCAAGGTACATAAACGGAATAGCACCAACCTTATAGTTCAGAACCAACGCTGCTTTAGCTAACCAAGAACCTTGAACATTCACCCCCACCAACAGGCTTTTCGAAAATTTCACCTTTAAACCAGACAGGTCTTGAAAGAGAAGAAGAGCTGCTCGCATACTACGAATATTCGCTCACGATTTTTCACCCAATAATAAAGTGTCATCCGCAAACTGTAGGTGAGAAACCGTAACCAGATCAAACCTTCCCACCTTGTAACCAGTAAATAAATTGTTGTCAGTCAACGATTTCATTAACACTAAGAACCCCTCTACAGCCAAAAGAAACAGAAAAGGTGAAAGGGGGTCGCCCTGCCTCAACCCCTTGCCTAAAGTGAACTCATTTGTAGGGGACCCATTCACCAAAACGGACGTTGTAGCTGTCCCAATACACTTTTTAATCCACTTGCACCAAAGCACTGGAAACCCCATCTTAAGCATCACCTCATCCAGATAGTTCCAATCAATAGAGTCGTATGCTTTCTCAAAATCAACCTTAAAGAGAATTAACTCCTTCTTGCATTTTCTTGCCTCATCGACAACCTCATTAGCCACCAAAATCCCATCAAGTATCTGACGACCTTTAATAAAAGCCGACTGAGAATCTGATATTATCGAGCCAATCACCAAACGGAGCTTGTTTGCAAGAATCTTTGCCAAATTTTTATACAAACTTCCCACCAAAGATATAGGACGAAAGTCATTCAACTACTGCGGATTATCAACTTTAGGAATAAGTGCAATGAAGGTACTATTTATTCCTTTGGTCAATTTTTCGTTCCTATGGAATTCCACCAAGAAATGCATCACATCATCCTTCAACATGTCCCAAAAATCCTTAATAAATCCAAAAGTAATACCATCAGAACCCGGACACTTGAAACTATCGCAATCCCACACTGCAACCTTCACCTCGTCCATCAAAAAAGGTTTAATCAAGCCAACCCTTTGTCAACATGTTAGAGACCGAAACTGAATACCGTCCATTCTCGGCCTATTCACGCGACTATTTTGAAAATGAGAGGAGAAATGATCAAACACAGCCGCACAGACACTTTCCACCCCTTCCACCAACACTCCATTCACCATAAAAAATTGAATTGCATTCCTACAGTTTCTACTAGACATGATACCATGAAAAAACTTAGAATTTGCATCCCCTTCACATAACCATTGCATCGCGACTGTTGCCAACAAATACTAGAATTAATTCGAGATAAAGAGAACAATTCCTCAAAAAGTCGATGAAGTTCTTCTATTTCCTCATCCGCCAACACCACAAACTCGGCATGAAGCTCAATATTAGCAATGCGATCCTTCAAAGATGAGATCTTAGCTGGTAAATTTTTTGAATGATTTTGGTGCCATTCTTTCAATGCAACCTTCAGAAGCTTCAACTTTTCTTTTAAAACATATCCACCTGAAAACTACTCCACTTTTCGCGGACACACTCATTATAGCCTGAAAACTTCTCCCAACATTTTAACATGCGTACCGGTTTTGGGCCCCAATTCTCCTCATCAATACTAAGCTGAATTGGACAATGATCAGATAGGCCCCTTGACGAGGCCACCTGAACGCAATTAGGCCAAGTCAGACACCATCTCTCTGATAACAAGAAGCGATCAAGGCGACTCATAGAATTACCGTCTCCCCAAAACCATGTAAATCTACGACCCCAGAGAGGTAAATCCATAAAAAAAAATTAACTTCAATGAATTGATTAAAATAAGCACTCCCTGCGTGAAGACCGGAATTTCCCACACTACGACGTTCCTCCGCCCACGGAACAGTATTAAAATCCCCCCACACACAAATATTATGATCAGAAAAAGCAGACAACCGCTGAGAAATATTGAGCCAAAGAGCTTGTTGACGAGAAACATCACACGGAGCATAAACATTCAACAAAGTGAACTCCTCACCAGACTTCACAAATCGACCCTGTATCCCTAGGACGTGCTCAAACTGCAACGATGCCCACACCTCAACCTCTGTACAATCCCAAAGCGTAACCAACCCGTCTGAGGCACCACTCGACAATTGAAAGGAAAAGTCAACATTTGAGTCATACCAAACAGATTTACAAACCACCCCATCAAAAACTAACAACTTTGTTTCTTGTATACAAATAATGAACGACTTTTTCTCCCTCACCAGTTGACTCACCTCCCTTCTTTTTTCAAAACCACCTAAACCCCTTATATTCCAAGAGATAATCTTTATCAATACCACGCACACCACCACACCAAACACCCCACTCCCCAATTCCCTCCTGCCTCACGGCCTACCCCTCTATCCCTCCACCCTCTGCATTTTTTCTTCCCTCCCTAAACAGCACATCAAATCTATTATTTTTATCCCTTTTAAAGTTCAATCCCACCATCTTACCAATACCCCTAACATCATCTGCTTTCGCCTTATCACTACCATGAAGAACCAACCAGTTTGTCCAATCATTGTTAACTGAAGCCTGAGAACCACTTTGAGAAGAAGTTTTAATAATATTTACCTTGTCCTTCGAACCTTCTAAAATCACTTTACGACGGTTATGAGTTTTGCGAAGAGCGTGAAGAACCTCCCTACGGTCCTTTTCTGATAGTCTGGCTATACGCATCAAATTTTGAGCACAGTGTCGTAGATGCCCACTTCCTTTCTTCTTGAGCGTTCTATGTGCATCAGAAGGATTTGAATTTTTTTCTTTTAACTTCCAACTGACAACCATCACCAGTAACAATATTCTTGTGCGGTTGTACCCACTCTAAGCTCCACGGACCTGCGGTAGTTAGGTGTGCACGACCTGAGGGACATGAAGTTGTACGCTTGAAAATTTTCTTAACACCACCATGCAACTGACGAGACTGTCTGCTGCTGTCTTATTATTTATCAATGCATCACTATAGTCCATATCTTTGTTCACGTCTAATTGCTTCTGAATCCTCATCATCATCACCATCACCATCTTTTGAGGAAAGAGATTCATTATTTGCAGAGTCTTGTTGAGGCAAGAGTTGGCGGTGTCTACGGTCCCGTCTTTCGGCCCTCCTTTCCATCTCTTCTACCAACTCTCTGTTACGCTGAATTTCCAGAATGAAAAAGTCTTGTTGTTGTTTTAACTGAGTCCCCATCTCTTGAAGTTCTTTTTGACTCTGAGTCCTCGCTTGTTCAAGCTCCACTTGATTTTGAGATTGCATTTGTTGACTCAATTGTTGTATCAGTGCCACCAGTTCAGGTGTCATCTCCACATTACGAGAGTCGCCTTCTCCATCAATCGATCGTTCATAAATACATCTATTTTGTACTAAGTTGGAGGCCATGGATCCAGCACCATAATATTTGTAACTTTTTCCACGTCCGACTGTTTCCTTCCAAATGGTTTGTGCGATAGAATGATCAAGTAAACGCATTGTGCCCGTTGGAGATGAGCCATCAGACGGAGATAATACCTCTTTAGCCCTCTTATCAAACTTCTCATGTATCCGTAAATAATAACACTTGTTAATTCAAATTAAAATTGGTGAGACAAGTAACTTCTTAGTATATGTTTGGTTGGCCGTTTGAATGGCCAAACGCACGTCAAATTGCTTTGAACTCTATAAAACTAATTTTTCACCACCTATAGAACCAAACACACGCTAAGACAATTCAAAAATACGAAAGTGTAAATTTACCTGAGTGGTTTTAGCACGAGAATCAACATATTCACCACTGCCTTTTTTCTTGTGCCATTTTTTGTGAAATTCATTAATAAATGGATCTCACCCAAGGGTGCATTTCTAATTTAGCACGACATAAAATTAATTATAAGTGGTTAAAAATAAAGTTAGTTAGAATTTGTGAGTAATTAATATATACAAATATATAAAAACTAAGAAATAAATGTATTTTTACCATGCGTTGACTAGTTGTATAAGAACTTGCAGAACCACCTGAGTGCAAGCAACCTCCCTTCTCTAACGCTCGGTTAACTTTTCCAATCTATGAACGTTTTAGAAATGTCAGATCTGTAGCCCAATGCTCTAATAAGCGAGGCCAGATGTTATCTCCTATCCACCCAGGTACCCATTTAGGATCTCTAGCATGCTTGGCTCTTACTATTGACATCATCTCTTGGAAACGATGTTGAGCTCGATAATGAAAGTTCTTCTTAACCTTAGCATCGTGGCGAGACTCCCACACACATTTCGTCTGCACCAAATATATTATCAAAATCAACTTTATATTTTTATAAACTCGCCTTTACCTCTCGCAAAATTGATTACTGTAAATCAGAACTTATATGTTTAACCAAGTGGCATTAGTAACTTCAGATGCATTAGTAACTTCAAAATGTTTAACCAACATTTTCATATGCCTTAGTAACTTGACCCTAAATCAGATCTTATATGTATTTATTTCAAGTTACCTGAAACCATTCCAAAATCATCTTCTTATCAACAGCCTTGTAAGTTTTCCAAAACTGCTTGAAGTTGGTTTGTATTGCCAACCTAATATATTTGGCTACGACTGCATTGGGCTCCAACCTAAATAAAAATTTGAAATATATGAACTAAATTGTTAATTTCAAAAATTAGTATAAGTTAAGTCAAAATATAAGTAGAAAATTAATTTGTTAATACTTACCCTCGATCAACAGGGAAGATAATAAATCAGTTACAGATTGGATGTCTTTTATGATGCTCAATAGATTGCTCGTCGTCGTCGTCCTCCTCCTCCTCCTCTTGGTCTTCCTTCTCATCCTCTTGTTGTTGTCCCTCATCTTGCTCATGTTCTTGATCTTGTTTTACATGTTGCAACTCATGTTGTTGCTCCTGGTTCAAAATTGTGGGTACTGGCATGAAGACTTCAGCAGATGGTTGTGAAGACAATAGATTCATGAATTCTCCTAGTGTATTTGAACGTGGTCCAGTAACAAATGGACGTTGTCCAAAATTTGGGGAGTGTGAATGGATAGCTGAAGTAGTGGTAGTGATTTATATGGGTGGAGTATGTGAAGGGCATAATGGTTGAGTGAGTGTCGTGAGTGATGGATTTTGTGTAGGGACATGTGAACGATAATTTGGGGAGTGGGAATGGACAGCTGAAGTACTCGGTGTAGGGAATGGAGTAGTGATGTATATGGGTGGAGTAGGTGAAGGGCATAATGGTTGAGTGAGTGTCGTGAGTGATGGATTTTGTGTAGGGACATGTGAACGATAATTTGGGGAGTGGGAATTGACATCTGAAGTACTCAGTGTAGGGAATGGAGTAGAGATGTATATGGGTGGAGTAGGTGAAGGGCATAATGGTTGAGTGAGTGTCGGGAATGATGGATTTTGTGTAGGGTATGATGGATGTGTCTGCGCAGGACATGGAGGCAATGGATATGTGGTGCACAGTAAGTTGGTGGAGTCTGTACTGTTGAAGAACCAGGGTCATTTTGAGTCGGCATAGGAATAAACTGTAATGACGGGTCTGTCTCCACTATCTGTTCAACGAATTTCGTCCTCCTCTTTTTAGTACCCTTTCTGTTTTCACCTTGTTTGGGTGGCCTGGCTGAATAGACTTTGGAAGATCCCTTGCCTGCATAGTCACAAACTATTTTCATTAACCTTTACCTCATAAAATTAGACTCGAACCAAAATATTCTCACAACATGAAATAAATTAGTCTTATATTAAGCTTCCAATTTTAGTAGTACAATATCCAAAACTGATCACATTTGGTACCAAGTACTAACCCTTGATTAGTACTAACCCTTATATTAAGCTTTCACTTGATACCAAGTACTCACCCTGGCTTAATTAACATTAATTGCAATAAAGGCCATAAAAAGAAAAAGGAATGATGAGAACGAGTTTTAATAGTGAATACACAAATCATGGTTCCAAATAGAAAGTTTCTATAAATTTCAAAGGCCTAATTTATTGTTCCATTTCTCCTCCTCCACACATTTTTTCCACTAATTTAAAAAGTAGATAAAAAAAGTGAACAAGAAGCAAAATCAACTATAATGGTTAATATTAGCTAGAAGCATGATGAAAGGGATACAATGAATAAACCTTTCAGCAAACCCTTAAAAATTGATACTTTCAGCCAAAGTTTAAAAATTAACACTTTCAGCAAACCGTTAAAATTTTATGGATTCAGCAAAAGGTTTATAAAAATTATTTTTCCCACTAATCTAAAAAAACAGATATTAATGTATATAAGAAGCAAAATCAAGGGTAACTATGTACTTAGTTAGAGGCAAGCCATCATCAATGGGAAAGAATGAATAAACATTTTAACAAACCCTTAAAATTTGAAGCTTTCAGCATGTAATAACAGGCAGAAAATGAAAGTATAGGAATGGGAAAGGGACAAAAACAGAACCGCGCAACAATAACAGCAGAAACAGAAAATGAAACTAATTACAAACATTCCCCAGAACCGCTCAACAATAACAACAATGACGAAGGCCACTAAGCCCTTAAAAATTGAAACTTTAAACATGTTGAAAACTATGAAGACCATAATATAAGCATACCTAGCAGCGACGATGAGATTACGGGAGGGAGATGGCGAGAGGCAAGCTTCTTTCTACAATGGTGATGGACTGATGGTGAGATTGGAGAGAGAGAAAGTGATTTAGGGTTTTATGATGGTTTGAAATCTGGACTCCTTCTTTCTATCCTTCTTTTCACTTTGTTATTGAAAATAAAGGAAAGAGAAAAATAAAATAATGAAATAAATTAAAAACTAGGACGCGCCACATGAAAAAGTGAGCGGGGGAGTGGAAAAAAAAGGGGGACAAAATGTGATTCTATAAAACTAAGGGATACATTAAAACTCCTTATTTCTCTCCCAAAAAAAAATTAAAACTCCTTATTATTACTTGAAAACTAATAAACTTTTTTTTTGAATAATTTAAAACGAATAAACTTATCAGTACACTGAAATGCTACACAATATTTCAAAGAAGTTGAAATGTTACACAAATATTTTAATCAAAATCTTATATATCATCACTATTATCTGTATCACCCCCATCGTAAGACATGTTATCTTCACTACTATTTGTCACCTCCTCATTGTCATCCAACAAGTTAACTTCAACTTCTTGACCATCAACTTCTTGGTCAACTAATAAACTTGTAATTGGTTCGACTTCAACTACATCGGGAACATATGACATTTCATTATCTTAGTAAGCTGCTTCTTCAATTGGGATGTTCGTTTCAATGTGACCTTTTGGGTTTGTCTTGATGGCAGCACACCATCCTCGTTTGCGTTGCTGGAACGAAGGATAAGGTATATAAATACACTTGTTTGACATTATGTGCCATGATGAATGGGTCAAATGCATTATACCTTTTGTCCATTCGTATGTCAACAATTTTGGAGATGGGGTTAATTTTTGTCCCATTCCTTGAAGGGTCAAATCAATCACAGTAAAATAACACAACTTTGTTCTCATGTTCTACATATTGGTAAGACAATTCATATATGTTTTTAATCACGCCGTAGAAGTCATCTACACCTCCTTCTCCGACTCCTTTGACGTAAACACCACTATTATATGTTTTTTTGCCCACCGTCCATGCATGAGTATGAAATTTATATCCATTCACAAAGTAAGTGTGATATTCTTTGACAAGTCTCTCTTGCACTCGAGCTAGTCCTCTCAGATGACTAGCCCCTCTAGTCGGTTCCATAATTGATACTTCATGTTTAAACCATTCTGGAAAATTAACATATATATAACCAGAAGATTGTTGTTCACTAACGTTTGCCCAACTCAAAAATGCCCTGTGGTGAAATTCAAAAGTTAACTTCAGTAATATTAAAACAAATATTTGATTAAAATAAACATATACATGATGGACGTACTCGAGGTATGGTTTAACTTCAATGCAATTAATCAAGACATGAACTTCAGCTGACCGCAACTCTTCATCTTTCATCCAGTATTGTTTGTTCGCAACATGACGCCCGAGAAGACAAAAGACCGATAAGGCAAATGAGTGACTTCCACTTGCAGCATCAACTTCATTTTGTGTGTTTGTTGGAGTCAATGTCCCGTTTTTGAAGTAATGGGAGAGAAAATAATTTGCTTCCCTAAACGTGTAAGCTGTGCGTATTGATCCCTCAACCTTAGCCTTATTCTTCACACATCGCTTTGCATAACCCATGAATCTTTCAAAAGGATACATCCACCTATATTGAACAGGTCCTCCGAGCATGGCTTCGTAAGCGAGATGCACCGACAGATGTTCCATAGAATCAAAGAAACCTGGTGGGAAAACTTGCTCAAGTTTACAGAGAGTGACTGGCATATTCTGGTCCATTTTAACAAGTTCATCCATTCTTAGAGTTGAAGCACAAAGATCTTTAAAAAATTGGCTAACTTCAGTTAATGGTTTTATAACATTGTTTGGCAAGGAACTAAATGCAATTGGAAGTAAGCATTCCAAGAAAACATGACAATCATGACTTTTCATCCCATGACACCTTCCCTTGTTGACGTCGGCACACCTTGCTAAATTAGAAGACGAACCATCCGGCATCCTCAGCTCTTTTAACCACATACAAACAGATTTTGCTTCATCAGAGGTTAGACTAAAAACAACTTTGGGTTTTCGAAATTTTCCATTTGGAAGAGGTTGTAGTTCCATTTCTGGTCTCTTACAATAAACCGACAAATCCAGTCTAGCCTTCTCATTATCTTTTGTTTTACCGGAGACATTCATCACTGTGTGAAGTATATTGTCAAAAAAATTCTTTTCAATGTGCATAACATCAAGATTATGTCTTAGTAAATTGTCTTTCCAGTAAGGAAGGTCCCAAAAAATACTTCTTTTGATCCAGTTGTGTTTTTCCCCATATTCATGGTATCTGATTCTTTTGCCAACATCTGGAAATCTCGATAGCCCACGGACCCTACGAAACACTTCACGAGATGTTATCTTAGGAGGCGGGCCATCTTTCTCTATTTTATCTTTCCTGAACATATTTCTTTTCCTCCGAAATACATGACTTTCTGGTAAAAACATCCTATGGTCAAACCATGAAGCCTTTCCTCCAAAGTCCATAGTAAAGGCCTTTGTGTTCTCTATACAATGAGGGCAAGCAAGTCTACCATGAATCCCCCAACCAGACAACATCCCATACGCAGGAAAGTCGTTGATAGTCCACATCAAAGCCGCCCTCATATTGAAATTCTCCCTCTTTGGAATATCATACGTCAATTGACCAATCCACAACCTTTTCAGATCATCAATCAAGGGTTGTAAATACACATCAATGCCATCAAGTGGACTCGACGGTCCCGGAATAAGACAAGTCAAGAACATGTAAGGTTTTGACATACACATCTCAGGAGGGAGGTTATACGGGGTAACAATAATTGGCCAACAAGAATAAGGCGTTGCCAACGCTTGGATATATGGTGTAAAGCCATCAGAGCATAATCCCAATCTCACATTTCGTGGATCTGATGCAAAATCATGATGAACACGATCAAAATGCTTCCATGCCTCACCGTCACAAGGATGCCACATCACGGGTGGATTTGACTTATTGTAATAATGCCATGTCATTTGACCTGCAGTTTGGATTGATGCATACAACCTCTGCAGTCTTGGTATTATTGGTAGGTAAAACATTGACTTAACCGGGATTCGTTTGTGATTACGATGCACATCATCATTGCGAACAACATACCTCGGTTCATTGCAAAATTTACACTCCTCTAGTGCACCATCATTTGTACCGAATTCATTATCGTAGAACAACATGCACCCATTACTGCAACAATCAATCCTTTTTGATTTTAACCCCAACTTCGACACTAATCTCTTGGCCTCGTAATAACTTTTCGGAAGATTGTCTTTGATGGGAGTAGCATCCAAAAGCATTTTCACGAAGTGCTCCAAGCACTTATCAGGTACATTCCAATTTGACTTGGCAGCTAAAAGTCTCGCGCACATGGTTAATTTAGAGTCATTTGTTCCTTCAAACAACGGTTCATTTATCTTTTCCAACAGGTTGTAAAAATCTTGTGCTTTCTTGTTCAGGGGTAGCTCCTCTTCAACAGGCTCATCATAAGACATGTTCACTCCAAGAGCGTCACCAATCATATCATCCATCATGTAAAACTGTCCAACATTCTCTGTATGTGTTCCACTGCATGAAGCATGTGTATTCACATCGAACCCAGTATTCATAGGCGCCATTTGTTCACCATGATTAGTCCACATCCAATAGGAATCCATAAAGCCAACATTTTTTAGATGTTTGATGACATCTTCTCCGCTCTGTATCAATCTAGACGTACAAGTAAGACACGAACATCTTATCCCTCCCTCCCTCTCATAAATGGTTTGTGACATGGCGAAAGCAACAAATCCATGAATTCCTTCCTCAAATTGCGGTTTAAGTTTGGTTCTCCCCGAAAATGTTCTATCGTATATTCAACTTCGATAGTAATAATATTGATCCATCTTCTACATTGTTGACATTTGGTTAAATTCATAAAAATAAAAAAAAAAAC
>Ga0315915_1001575_pt1 | contig 27820 bp, 21 predicted proteins | sample MpolbnodulesMG_FD_207738 | JGI IMG/M metagenome (GOLD analysis project Ga0315915, IMG submission 207738) | Medicago polymorpha root nodule microbial communities from Los Angeles, California, United States - branched nodules | ecosystem: Host-associated > Plants > Roots > Nodule | place: USA... | reverse complement strand
CTGGACACATATATATATATATATATATATATATATATATATATATATATTCATATCGTGTTTGATACACTTTTATTTAAATATTTAAATTTACTCTTATCTATTTGTTACTAGATTACGCACCTGTGCTTCGCATGAGTGAATTATATGTAAAATACATAATATTGTTAGAAATTGTGGTGAATAAAATTATCACCATGAGTTCAATTCAAAAACAAAATACAGTAAATTATTCGTGTAAAAACCCATTATTAAAAACTAGAGAAACTCTTTTTATTGCGCTAACATTTGAAAATTATGAACGGTGTTTTTTTTATGAAATTTTGATTTTGATTAAAACTAAAAATATAAATGTTTGTTGCTTTCAAGATATTACAAACTAAACTAGTCATGATTATCTATTTCAATGACACCAACAATATAACAAAAAATATATAATCTAAATTCTTTTTTTTTAAAGACACCAACAACAATCTTTATTATAGAAGAAATTAAAGGTATAATTGGGATAACGAAAAAGTAAATATAAATATACTCATCTAATTTGTTACATTTTTGTACTCATTTAATTTGTTACATTTTTTTAATATTTAAATTTATTCTTATCTATTTGTTACATGTGTCATTTGTATTGAAAATTGAGGGAATTTTTGGAAAGAGAAAAACCACCTCAAAAGAGCTGAAAGAGTTATTTTCTTTATATATAGTATCGATAATAACAATCACATAAACAATTAGAAATCCTTCAACAACATGCATGAAAGAAATTTCATTTAACTCTTTATTTGATCTATACATATTAGGTTATACATTTATAAGATTTTTTTCACTATTTAGAATTCTACAAATGTGCAAAAAAACGAAATAGCAATATAATTTTTTTTTAATGAAATAAATAATCACACCATTAACTCTTTCAAAGAAACCATAGAAATCTATAATTGTTCCCAAACTTCTAGCAATTTTGTTATTTTACACCCATTATTTAATAATCAAAAGATACAAATTTATTAGCTTTTGTATCTCAGTCCATTCAGTTACCATTTTTTCTGGTGTTGGTCTTTGTTTGGTGTAGCTGCCAAGCATGATAGGGTATGTATGGCTTCATGTTTTTTATGCATGTTCTTTTCTGCATTTTTGGGACTGTTTTTAGTGTTTTCTAGGCATGGTTGTGTGGTACTGGTGCAGTGGCTTCCCCAAATGATTCTTCAAGGATTTCCAAGCAAATGTTCCAAGAAAATGTTCTTCTTGGCTTGTTATTGAATTAATACATCTTGTGCTCTGGTTTAAAAGAGCAATTATTCAGAACTCGTGACTAATATACTTTGAAATTACACTTGTTCAACGATCATGATTGTTAACAATTAAAATCAAGCATACACAACTTAACTGCAACAACCACACATATTGCCTCTACTCTCTAATCTTTTCAATATGAAAAAGACATATAACAACTTAATAATAATGTTCACTACCTAATTTGAAACAAAAGGCTAACTATACTTAACACAATTTCAAATTGTAAATGGTAAGCTTTAACAGATTTCAAGAATTAACATATTATAGATCAAAACTGCATGTTTTCATTGAGTTATTGGCAAAAATAGTTCTAAAAAACATAGACAAGTATTCTAAATGGAATGCACATAAGTCATATTCAGACCATATGTTCATAAACCTGAAAAATAGAAATGCCTAATAACGGTTATATAGTAGTAGTTGTAGTAATAGAACAATGGTGAGAATCATTTAATTGGGATAGTATACCTTTCCAATGAGATATGTAAGGTTGTTTTTCATATCTAGAGCCACATGTCTGCAGATTCCATGTACCTTGGGCCGTTTCATGAAATTGTCGAAGCTAATTAGGTGGGAAAAAAGAGGTCTACACTATTTTCCATTGTAAGACTAAATATTTTCCAAGCAATTAATAAGCCTTATTGAAAATGAAATTAAGGTGCAACTTAAGTTGCAATTTAAAAATACATGCTCAAATCATATGCTCTAATACATTTCTTAGGGGAAAATATAATTTGTCATGATATAATTAACTTAATCAGCGCCTTAGAGCACCCTATAAAAGAGAAGGCACTCCTATTTGCAACAAAAACTGACACAAGATTCAATAATGCAGCCGCAGTCCCATACACCAGACCACAACAATCAAAAGTGGGAAGACTATCTTCACTCCGAACTTTTGAATTGACTTGTTTGAGTTTATCTACTGGCATAAAGCATTTGTGAGATTGTTTGAAATAGCTTATAGAAATAAGTTGCCTCATGTGCAATTGACAAACGCCCCCCTTTTCCCATAGTGTAGGTGACATTTATAAAAAGTGTGCCTTGTGAGAGAAAAATGTCACATTACACAATAGGAAACACTCACGATGACTGAAAAATATTCCCTTTTCCCATAATGTTCGACTGTTGTAAAAAAATGGAGCTACGATCGTACTTCCACAAATCCGGAGGAGGTCGATCTAGATCCCTTCTGAATCTCTAATTTTTTTTAACAAACCACTCTCATTGAGCATTAAGTTTATCCTCTTACATGAAGAACAAATGTGTAGCTTAAAAGAAACTTGAACTTTTAATGTTATTGAAGGGTGTTTTAATATAGACCTCTCAAAATGGGTCCAAGGATGGACAATTTCTATTTTTAATAAAAAATAATTTTTTCCTTCAAAAAAAAATAAAAAATAAATTTTATAATATAAAAAAATAACACTTTATCCAAAACATATCCATATTAAACAACATCCTACTATGCTTCCAAGATGACATATTAAGGATCGGGTCTAGAATGGGGGTGTATTGAATTGAGATTTGGAAGGATTTTAAAAGACATTTTAGTTATAGAAAAATCTTGAGGTATTCAATCAAAATTTTAAAAGATTAGAAATAATTTCGGTGTCATTCAATTAAGATTTTCGGGATTTTTTAGAGAGTCTAACAAAATACGATGCTATTCAATTAAGATTTTTCACAAGTTAAAAATTGTCTTTTGGTATTCAAAAATCTATAGATTTCAATGGATTACTTGGTAGAATAGATTTTGTGATACTTTTTAGTTGAAAATGTAACAACTAACAATCTCATACAAAGACTTGAGATTATTTTTGTTCCTGATATATGTTCTTTCGTGTTTCTTCCACTTCTCTCATCAACGTGTGTTACCATTGATACCTCCCCTCCTTTCACTTTTTTGTTTCTCTTTGAGCATCATTATGTATGTTTGTTTTCTTTCTCCTTTCACTTTTCTGTTTCTCTTTGAGCATCATTATGTATGTTTGTTTTCTTTTCTCCTTTCCAGATTTTAACTTTTTTGTTTATCTAGTCACATTCTTTTATTTTATTTTTAATTTAAGATCATGTTGCTTCATGTTTATTTTTATTTTTTTGTCGTGTTTATTCTACTATTATCAATAAGTTTTTTTATGGAATAAGTTTGATTTTATTAAGTAATTATTATTATTATTATTATTATTATATTAGTAGTCAATCTCATAAAATTTTAGGAATTCTTAAAGTACTTTCAAATCTTAAAAGTCTATACGTTAAAATCCCTCAAAATCTTAAAAGTCTTTTATAAAAAATTGAAAGTTAATACATTCCGCTACAATCTTTTAAAATCTTTAAGACTTTTTTTTTTTACCAAAATAGTCTTTTAAAATCTCAATCCAATACACTCCGTCTTCTTTGTTGAGTGTATGACTCATGTCTCATATACAGACAGAAGAGGGGTATGAGCCGCAGAGAAAGAGCTAGAGCGTTGCGGATTGTTGTTTGGGGGTGCGGAGGCGATAGCCCCCTTGGTACAGTCTATGAGTATTATTGTAGACTGAACTACAATACTCTATATTGATTGTAAAATTGTAAATGCTAATTCATCACAAAAATAAAACGTAACTAAAACTTTTCTATATTCTACATTGGCCAAATTGCTTGAACAAAAATCAAGTTTCATTGTCTCAAGATTTTTTTTCGTTTTTTCTTCTTGTTCTAAAATTCTTTTAAAAAGGGTTGAGATCCTCTCCATTTATAATACACAAAATTAAGGATATGAGTAATAAAAAATTTCTTTCAAACAACATGTAATGTAACGTGCATTCAATAAAATACATAATATAATTAAAATAATTAATACATTGAATCACAATCTGCTAAGATTGAACACGGTTAGGCTGAGTCTAGCATTTTCCAATGCTTTAACTATCATCTATTAAATTTATCTGAGCATTTATGGGTTTAAATGCTATCACGTACACTGAAATAATGACGTGAACCACCATGACAAACAAAAATGAAGCAAAAACGATGACTAAAATCACGGAATTGACTTGTGTAGGGGATATCCTCCACATATAAAATAAATAACTAGCAGTAAACCATCCCATTGGAGAAGCCACTAGAAAACCCATTATTCCCCTTGGTATCATAAAATATATCGCTATAACTGATACCGTAAAGGAATACATATTTACAAATAAAAACAAAGAGAATTCATATCCTGACAAGACCGATTTTCCAACATTTCTTGGAGTAGAAATAGTAGAATTTGAGGAAATGTTCACACCATTATCATCACCAGCACTAACCTGATAAATTCCACCAGGGGGACTCAATCCCGATTGATAGATCGCAGTTGCAACAAGAGTCGCAACTATCAACCAAGTGTTACGCTTCTCCTCTGTCATATTTGCTCTAATCCTTAAATAAGTTGACATATTACCTCTAATTCTGGTCTTTGATGACTTGAGCTTATGTGCAAGTGTGGGAGCATCAGCGACTTCTAATATACTCTTCATCTCTGGAGTGCTTGCTATGTCCAATGCTGTTTTGCTCTCCAAGTTCATTGAGTTCAAATTTATATTAGTCTCTACCAACAATTGAAGTGCCTGTGCTACCAAGTAGTTAATGAACAATACATTTGTATTTTGTTAGAGAACATTCCACTTATCTAATTTATAAGTTGTCTTTCGTTTTTTGCTATGTAAAAGATGATATAGCAATTACTCATTGGAACTCTTGGAGTTAAATACACAATTTATAAGTGAAATAAAACATTTTTGAATTGACAATCATTATCACAAATTTTAATTATCGTTATTATTGATATTTTGATAATTTTCTATGTTATAATATTTATCAAAATGGCGAACACAACCTTTAAACATTTTTTTTCTCGGCATCGTTATTATTTTAAGTCATTGATATTAATATATACTCTAATTGAATTCACTTATGATTTATAAATTAGTGGATTTGAAATTGAGATTTGATTACATGTATTTTGGCACTAGTTTTGATGTGTCGTAAAGCATGATTTTGAGATGAGTTTTTTTGGAAAATTTTGATATTTATATGTTTACAATTTGGATTTGGATTTATTGATGTTTTTTCTTTTGAAGGAAGATTTAAGGATATTTATAAAGTAGTAGACTTTCAAATCAATTTTTATTTTACATATTTTACCATACGTTTTGATATGTTGTGTAAGATGTGTTTTCAGAAATGTGTTTCGAAAACCACAGTTATAATAACGACGACTTCGATGCACCTAGTATTTGATTACGATTAGGGGAAGTTACCGGTTAGATGGAGTCACCCCTATGAAAAAGGATGTCATTAGGATGATGGAGCGATCAACGAGGCACAAACTCTGTAATTGAGAGATTTATTGCGTTTTCTGAGTTGAGAGAAAAGAACTATCTATTAAATGAAGTTACTACTAAGGGAGGTCACTCTTTGGAGGAAAGAGATATCAACAAGATGAAGCTAGATCTTGGTTTTATCATCGTATTTCATTTTCACTAAAGTTAGATTTCTATATTTTTGTTGAAGTTCATTATTTTGAATCCTTCTAAATATACCGATTCTATATTTCCTTTAAATTTGTTGATTTTGTTTTCACCTCTTTACAACATTTGAATAATGAAATAATCTTATTTGATTTGATAAAGTGTACAAATTCGTGAATTATCATGGTACACTTGATTGAGGATTAGATTTGAAAAATATAACTATTCGTGTCATTGTGTGTTTCCCTTCTAGTGGGTGATGGTTGTTGTCTCCTCACCAAGTCTGTGACTTACCCCTTCATCTTCTATTTCTTTTTAGATTCAAAGTCAACTACGTAGAAAACTTCTATTAGAGTTAAAGATCTATGAGTCACTCTTTTGGTAGTTTTCCTTTGTGTATAAGTTGGATGGTTTGTGTATCTACAACTATTGATAGCCTAGTCATGTTTTATTTTGAGTTGTACAAACACCGAGATATGTCATTTTGAGATTATGTCGGATGACACAGGTTTATAAACATGGTTTTTATTTTTGGAAAATGTTAAAAATACAAAAGATACTCTGTCGAAATTTCAGTAAATATCATATTTGGAAGTGAAAATCAATTAATGATAGTTGTTAAGTTTTGTTAATATGCTTGCCGGACTAGGATGTTCTAGTTCGTGTGTCGGTCACGATTTGAATTTTGGGTCATGATAGAGAAAACAAGAAATATATAAAGGAGACATGTGATTTAGTGATTGAATAGGATTACCTGCAGCTCACTTCTTAGGGCTGAAATATGCAAAATGGGGTTGCCTGCATCGTCCCTCTTGTTTAATATTCCATTTTCCAGCTTTTGAGCGCCTCTCCGTTTATTTTTTTTGAGCCAGCTAACAAGTACTTTAAGGGCCTCATATTGTCCGTACTTAACAGCAATATGCAGCGCAGTCTCACCTCTTATGGTCAAGTATTCAATAGATTCCGGACACGAAAAGAGAAATTTAGTTAAAAGATCAACCTCACCAATTTGACTTGCATAATGAAGAGGAGTAAAGCATTCTCTTCCTTTAACTCTAACAAGGTCTTTATTGATGTTCACAAAGCGATACACCATACGTTTTTGGTTTTTTTGCATAGCGAGATGGATGGGACTGGATCCTTGCGGGTTTAGCTTCCATGCAAATGAAGGTTTTAAATTCAAAATTTCGGTGGCAAATGGGAGATGACCCATAGATGCAGCAATATGTAAAGGAGTTTCAACAAATGGTATTAAATCTATACACTCCAAAATGGATGGATCATCTTGAATCACTGTGTAGAGAAGATCTATATCACCTGCTTGAGCTGCAGCTTTCAATCGGTTACCATTATTTGTTGGGTTCATGTTTGAAGCTGTAATTTTCTCAGTAATGTGTGCAAGATAAAACAAAAGATAAGGTATTTGATTCACATGGTTTCAATTTTCTTCACTCCTTTATAAAACAATGACGCGGGCTTTCTTCACTTTGCTTTAGCTTTTTTACTATTCGGTATTCACACACCTTGTTTTTGGGTCAAACTATTTTAGTAAAAAAGTTCTGTGAACTTTCTACTGAGCTACCGTGTTTACGCTTTCATGATTTGTTTCCTCGAAAATCAGTTTTTGCTTTGGTGGTCACTAATCTATTCACTAAAGCTAAAGCTAAAGCAAAGTGTTTGCACTTACTTTGTGTGGGTCTTTTTTTCCTTTTATTTTGGAGAGGTTTGTGTTGGTCCTTTTGTCTACATTCTTTGGTGGAGGTCTTTGATCAATAATTTCTTTATATGTGTCTTGGTTACTTTTTCCGTGTATTTCGTTCCTTCGTAAATTGTGGTTTTCTTTTGCACACCTTATGTGAGATGAATCAATTTTTGTGATCTAATATATTCCATTTTGCCTTGTTTAAAAAAAAATCATGAGTTTGTATGGATTATGTATGATTTATTAAATTTGATTGGATTATGTATGGATGTTTAAAAGTTAAAGTATTTTGGTAATTAAAAAAAAAATTATTCTTTCTGCCAAAAAATAAATAAATTCAAAAGTTCATGTGTACCCATGGATACATCAATGCCCGCGGGTTACTCATATAGTGGGTACGCATGCAGGTACGGGACGGGTACGAGTATCGTATCTATCTAACGGGGCGAGGACAAGTATCATACTACTCGTACCCATGGAAACTCATTGACATCCATACTTACAAGGCATCTGGTCTAGATGGATTCCAATACATTTTCTTCAAACAATGTTGTCATACAGTTGGAGAAGACATTTTTCAGTTGGTCAAAACAACCTTCACCACATGTTATTTTGATCCGGCAATTTTAAAACTCTAATTTCTCTCATGCCAAAAATTGAATCACCAAACTCTTACAAAGATTTTAGACTTATCAGCTTATGTAACACTGTGTATAAGATCATCACAAAAGTCTTGGTCCATCGCCTTCGTCCCATTTTGAATCCTATTATTGGCCCCTACCAAAGCAAAGCAGCTTTCTGCCAGGTAGAGGCACTTCTGATAATGTTGTTGTTTTTGCACTGAGAAGAACGAAAAGGAAAAATCGTGACTTAAATCTCAAAATGTAGGATTTTGCAACTTTACCCAACTTCAATGATTCAAATCCATTACAGAATCCCAAAACAGACAAAATCCTAGTAAAATCGTGAAATCCATGCAAAATCACAGGATTTTACCGGATTTTGAAGGATTCTGGCGATTTTTTTTAAGTAACAAGTACCCTTATAGATTCAAAAGAGAAAATTATTTGTATATATTATGTAGAAAATGTTCTTTTTTAAAGTTTCAATGTATTGAATACACAATTTTCAAAAATAATGTTTTTTTTTAATTTCTAAATAAGTGCTCCAAGGGCACTTGTTAGCATTTCCCTCTTTTTCTTATAGAGCTCAATTGATCCGGTTTGTAACCGTGACCCCGGTTCTACAAAGACACCAAAGATCAAGTTTTGTATGAATTATGACAGATCGCAAGTTGCTCAGTAAATATGAAACAATGAGAGGAAGCAAAACTCAAAGTCGGTGTCTTCATCCCACCATTGATTTGGAAGCTTAGACGTTGTTTTACATAATCTATTTTTATTCTAATTTGTTTCGGTACACTACAGCTAACACATAACTAATTAATATAATTAAATTACTTTTGTAGATAAGCCAAATTCAAAAATCACATAAACAACAACTTGCTTAGCTTGCCTCACAAAATATTGAAGAATGACTAAGGGAAGCTCAAAGTCTTCTTCCCAATGTAGAGCCAAACAATGAGATGCAGGTGCATTTTTTTAATCCTGTTTTGCAGACATGCTTGATCATTTTTTACCTCAAAACAATTATACTAACGTTGGTTGATCACATTTACAGGCGTGGAGGGTCATATTTTTTTTCTTCTGATTTTGGTACAGTTTTTTCGTATCAAACAAGTCTCAATTTGGAGTAAATTGTAGTCTTAATCTCATCACACAGTGTATTCTCCTTCATCTCATAGAATAACAAGTAATCTCCTCAGAATGCCAGTGTCTTTTTCTATGAAGCACTGATACGGACACGGACATCGGACACGGACACTGACACGCCGACACAGCTAATAATTTGAAAAAATCACATAATTAAGTGTAATTACAAGTGTCGGGGCACGCCTAATCCGAAGAGTGTCCGTGCTTCAGAGGTCTTTTTTCTATTGATCAACTGCTTCCTTTATTAACAGAAGAAGCTGTTCTGCTCGAATGTGTTCACAAGGAATTCGCAACATTAAGGATGAACTACGAATCATCCAAGCCTTCCTTGAGGACGCTGATAAAAGGCTGCAGCTGAAGGAAACAACGACAGTGAAAGGGTCAAAACATGGGTGAAGTAGATGAGAGAAGCAGATTTCCGCATAGATGTCTTCGACGAATATATGATCCATGTGGAACAACAGCCTCTTGATTGTGGATGCGTAGCTTTACTCCATAAGATTGGTCACTTTCTCAAAACTATGATCCCTCTCCATCAAATAGCATATGAAATTCAAGACATTAAGTCACCTATTCGTGGGATCAAGGAAAGAAGTGAAAGATATGGCTTCCAACGTTCTTTTGAACAAGGATTAAGCAACTGTAGAGGAAGACGGAATGCCAAATGGCACGACCCTCGAGTGGCTTCTCTTCACCTTGAGGACATTGACTTTGTTGCCTTTAAAGCACCAAGAAAAAGATTGATTGATTGGAGGGTAAAGGAAAGGAAAGAGTGCATCGTAGTTTAGTCTCTGTGTTAGGAATGGGAGGGCAAGGAAAAACCACTATAGCCAAGAAAGTTTTTGACAGCAGGGATGTTATCGGACACCTTGACTATCGTGTATGGATCACAGTGTCTCAATCATATAATGTTGAAGACATACTGCTAAAGTTTTACAAACAAAAAGGAGACAACCCTCCTAAAGACATTTTTCAAATGGATCAAGGGTCATTGACTGATGAAATAAGAAACTACTTGCAACAAAAGAGGTATGTTATCGTGTCTGATGATGTTTGGAGTGTACATTTTTGGGATGATATTGAATTTGGTGTAATTGATAATACAAATGGAAGCAAGATATTTATCCCAACAAGGAACCTAAATGTGGTGTTGTCTTGTAAAAAATCTCCTTTCATTGAAGTGCTTGAGCTGCAACCTTTAACTGAAAAAGAATCGTTGGAGTTGATTCATAAGAAGGCATTCAGATTTGAGTATGGTGGGTGTTGTCTAAAAGAGCTCATTGATATAGCTTCTGAAATTGTTAAAAAAAAAAAAAAAGAAACAAGGGTTTATCACTGGCAATTGTTTCTATTGGTTGTCTTTTGGATACAAAAGAGACAAATGTGTTTGAGTGGCATAAATTTGATGATAAGTTAAGTTTAGAGCTAAAGAAAGATACTCAATTAACAGGGGTGAAAGAAATTTTAGGTTTAAGTTACAATGATTTTCCTTACTATCTCAAGTCATGCGTGTTGTATTTTGAAATATATCCAGAAGATTATGAAGTTAAAATCAAAGAGATTGATTTGACGGTGGATAACTAAAGGGTTTGTGAAAAAGGAAAGGGGAAAGACTTTGGATGAAGTTGCCGAAGGATATTTAATAGAGTTGGTACATAGAAGCCTGGTGCAAGTATCTTCGCTTAGTATTGATGATAAAGTTAAAGGTTGCCGTGTTCATAATCTAATACGCAATATGTTCCTTGAAAAAAAAATGAGAATTTAAATTTTTGTATGCATATTAGAGAAGATGGACAGTCATCCTTAGGTGGAATAATTCAGTGCGTATCAATAACAACCACCTCACATGATTTTATGGCGCGTATTGAAAGCTCGCAAATTCGGTCATTATTTGTTTTTACAAATAAGGAATCAAATATACACTTTGTGAGGAGAATCCCTAAAAATTATAGGTTGTTTAAGGTTATTGATTATGAATCTGGTCCTTTGATGAATGTTCCAGAAAAAGTTAGGAAATTTGATCCTCTTGAAGCATTTAAGCTTCAGGTGTGCAGATGTAGGTGAAATCGCAAAATCCATTGGCTTGCTCCAGAACCTAGAGACCTTGGATGTAAGCGGTACAGATATCCATGAGTTACTAAAGGACATTAGAAAGCTTAGAAAGCTAAGACATCTTATCGGCTCTAAACTGTGTTCGATTCAGTTAAAGGATGGTATTGGAGACATGACATCCCTACAAACACTGTGTTATGTTGATTTAGATACCGATGGTGTTGTAGAGCTAATTAAAGAGTTAGGAAAGCTGAAGCAGATAAGGGAATTAGGGTTGGTTGGTGTAAGTGGAGACCATTTAAGCATTCTATCTTCATCAACCAGTGAAATGCAACACTTAGAGAAACTATATTTAGAATCAATATTTAAAGATGATGATGAATTCATTGATTTGCATTTGATTTCATTGCCTACTAAGCTTCGAAAATTTACACTACGTACGTGGGAGGCTACAGAAGTTGCCAGAGTGGATTCCAGAGCTTCAAAATCTTGTTGTGTTGAGGTTGATACACTCCAATTTAACTAAAGATCCAATGCAGTCATCAAAAGTTTGCAACACTTGTTGATCCTTTCTATAGACTATGGAGCTTATGAAGGTTTAGGTTTGCATTTTCAAGATGGAGGGTTTCAGAGACTAAAGGAGTTGTACGTTGGATTCTCAATGGAATCGAGATATATTATTATCGACAAAGGAGCATTGCTTTCTCTGAAAAAGCTTCAGTTAAGCTCAATCCACCGACTAGAGAATGTACCGACTCTGGCATCCAACACTTAGAGAAGCTTGAAGTTCTCCATATTTGGCGTATGCCTACCGAGTATTGAACATCTATCTACTTTGATACAGGAATGACTCATTTTCTGTATAGTCTTCACTACAGTATGCTACTTTGATACCTCAAATCCCAAATTGTATTAAATTTAAGTACAATATTTCCATTATATATGCTATCACTCGTATAAACATACCTCACACTTAAACAATACCATAGCTAACAAACCTCCCTATAATCACACTATTATTGACCTCTTGCTCATTGCAGGGCCAGTATACACTAATGAAGAAAATTTCCTATTAAACAAGACTTATATATAATAATATACATAAATAATTTATCTAACTAGCTAAAATTCCATGATCAGCATAAATCGTGAGCTGTCTGAATCCGATTATTCGGCGGCTTCCCGATTTGCAGACAATCAATAGGTGGAACAGTAGTAGTTTTCAGTTCACCATATGTCTCCCAACAGAATGGATCATAAAGATGGTATTTATCTTGAACAGGTTGTAACTCAACACTTGTTAAAGAAACATCTATACAAGGCAAGCTATCACTGCATGCAAAGTGAACCGGCTTAACAGTGTATGTCCCCTTTATACCTTCATAGTTGATTCCTGTGAGAGCCACAGCTGCTGTTTGATTTTTGCAGTTTCTTTTATCGCAGTAGAATTGATCGATTATTATCGGAACTTGAACCTGTGAAACTTGTATGTTTGAGAATAGTACTCCTTGTACTGAACCTGATCCACCCTGCATAAATGTTTACTTAATTTGTTAGAGATCAAATTTTTCATTCAATATGATGGAGGTATTTGGATTGAATGAGATTTGATTGAATCATAAATATTTGGCATTGAGAGGAAGATTCACTTATTGGTATGAAATGATTTTGAAGTTAAATTTTCTGAAAAGCCTGTGGAACATATTGTCTTATAACATTCAGCTTAGGAATCTTTTTTACCTGCCATGTTTTGATTCTGACACCATTCATTGTGTTATGCATGTTGACATCCCTGACAGTGATGTTTGAGACACATGCTCTAGTATTATCCTTTCCTAGACCTCCAATGCTGATTCCATGCCCTGGTCCGCAGTCAACATTATGTACGTATACGTTTGAGCATCCAGTTTGTATGGAAATACAATCATCTCCTGCATAACAGTTAAGAAAAGTTCAAAACATGGAGTTCTGCATGGACTAGTTACCAACTGTTGTTTCGATAAATCAAAATGTGCAATAATTTATCCGTAATTGAAATATTACCGCAAGCCATAGTGCTTTTGTATATCAATACATCTCTCGAGTTCTGTAAGTGAATTCCGTCAGTGTTAGGACTATCGCCAGGAGATGATATGGTCACATCATGGACCAAGACTCCATTACAGTTGTCAAACTTGAGATGGCATTGTGGACTATTTTGAATTGTTATGCCTGTGACTGTTGGATTAATACTTCCATAGAACCTTATTGCCTGTTACATAAACAAGTATTAGTTTCATTATGTTCCTAAATCTCCTAAAAATAAATCAAATTTGGTGTTGAAAAAGGTTTCAAATGTTACTCACAGTTGGTTTGATGCTTGGCATTTTTCCTCCAAGTGAACTTTCAATCTAATACAATTGCAAAGGTATAAATAATTAGCTTAATGTAAACAACAAAATTGCTATATAAAAATAGGTTTTGACTCCTTTAGAGGCGTGTTTGGTGTCCGACTTGTGTCAGTGTCTAATATTGACATGACACCGACACATGTGGTTTCATTCCATCACTTCTACTATCTTAAATTATAACTAGTGTCTATGTGTCAGTATCAATGTCATTTTACTGATAATGGTTGATATTACTTGTTTATACTCTAAAATGAATTGCTCACTTTCGACTAGAAAAATCCACGAAATCACATAGTGAAAATGTAAATTACCTGCATTGGTGGACTCCCAATTGTGCTGTTTAGAGGGACCAAGAGTTTTTCTTCATCATCTAGAGGATCATTATACTGAGTGTCTTGCCACCATACTGAACCTCTTCCATCAATAATGCCATTTCCTTGAATAGTAAATCCAACCAGTTTTGTAAAGTCCAACCACTGTAATAGTCCTCTGCCCCAAGCATTGGAGTTTGTTGGTGCAATAATGGTTCCATCAACCTAAATAAATATAACCTTATTAGGCTACAAAAGGGGCAGTCACGTGTAGAAGTGAAAGTAAAAAAAATACATATTTACAATACCTTTATGTATATATTTGTAAAGTGGTATAAATTTAGTTTATGCTCTTTTATTTTCAAGATATTTTAATTTTATATTTAAATCTTCAATAAAGTGTCCATATTTTTTGTAGGTTAAAAAACTCTTTTTTTTGCAAAAAAGTAAAAATTATTCAAGTTTAAAAAACATATAATGGGAAACATACTTATTAATTTTATTTATTTTGCCAAAAAATTATGATGCATATTTTCTGATATCCAATGATATTTTGGCTTATGAACAACAATGGGATGTGGGGTATCATGACATTTTCTCTCTTGGGTGCAACTATTAACAGCCCCATTTTTGTTATTTCACTTAGATTTATCTAAAGTGTATTTCTAGCCAGTGAAAATTGTCTTCAATTTCATATTTAAATGAAAAATGTGTACAAAAATATAAACCTCCAATATATGACTTCCAACACATTGGTAGTAGAAAATATGGAGGTGTTAATAGCTACACCCTTCTCACATGTAAAAAAATGTTACCTGGAAAACAATTCTGGGTTTGCAGTATGGGCCCGAAAAAACAATGGGCCCCACGTAGAAGGTGTAATCTGCTGGAATGAGCATGGTTGATGCCTCTACTTTACATGCTGCACCCCATGTGGCTTCAAATGCCTGCATTTTCATTTCAACCAAAAATGGAAAACAAGTTAAGCTACTTCAATTACAATACCAATTTCCACCATAAGAAATTATAAAATTTAACATAAGTCATCAATATTTTTCTTGATTCATAAGTTATCAATATTAAATCATAAAAAAAAATGTATTTTGTTCAAGTAATTATGTGAATATTAAATAATTTTATCATAACTTTTTTTTTACCTCTCCAACCCCTGTAGAATAAAGGTCAGATTGATACGAAGTTCAGTTGAAAGGTAAGTAAATTTAAACCTCCATGATAAGTAGTTTTGTGTTATGCGCACTTATTAAGAAGATCATTAAGTATACTAATTTCTATGATAGAATGAGGTTCATTGACAAAAATATTCTTACTCATAAAATAATTAGTGAAGTAATTATTAGATACATTAAAATACAATAAATAGTTTTAGTAATATTTTAAAGTAAAAAATATTGTGAGAAAAACAAATACTTAAAATCTTATTTTTGATATAAGACAAACAAAGTGCACATATGAGTGTATTATAGTCTTATAGAAATTAAATTACTATTGGAATCGTGACCTAACTGTCTTAACTAGAATCGTTTATCAAGTAGGCCCCACCTTTTTGGTTTGTTCTAGTATTTTTTTTCTTACTTTCAGTTATTGTATTTCTCACTACTTAGCTTTCGATCAATGTCCTTGTGAACTTTATTTGACGGCATATATTACCAACACGAGAGCTACATTCCAAACAAAAGAGAGAGAAAAATAACAAATTATTTATGCTCCTAATGACATATTATTTTACCATAAACTATGGTAGTTGAATCCAAATGATTACATGTTAGAAGGAAACAAAATATTTCAAACACGGACGGCACTAGCAAAACAAAAGAAAATAAAAATTGATAACCTTTATAATATAATCTTGTAATGATAGTTTAATTTTGAAGATTAATGAAATAAAAACATGATTATAATTGTCCCACTTTTCTTCATTAGTAGTTTAATCTTAGTCCTACAAGTAAATTTGTAGGCAAAATATGCAATGTTTTAAAAATCGAACTGAACTAAACAATTCAACTAGTTGATTGATAATCGATAATTTTATCAGATAAATCGTTGTTTACCTTATAAAAATAGTGATTATAATAAAATTCATGTTTTAATTTACCTTTGTATCATCACTTCTTCCATCTCCTTTAGCTCCAAAATCTAGCACATTAAAAGTGGTAGAGGACCCACCAATGTAAGTTTGTGGTGGTGGAGTTGAAGGTGTAACTTCTTCTTGTGGAGGTAGTGGTGGTGAGAGTGAGGGAATGCTTTTTTGTGGTGGAGGAGACTTTGATTTTGATCCTCCGCCATTGTGGTTGTGTCCATTGCCATGATTCTTTCCTTTCTTCTTCAACAAAGAAGCTATCTCTTCTCTATTATGCCTCCAATGCTTTCCTCTTCTTGCAATGCACTCTTCAAAATTTGAAGACCAAATAAGAATTGCAATGAGAAACATATATGTGAAACCCTTTAAGCTCAAATCACACATTTTTAGTAGTTTATGTAGAAATGAGAGAGAGGGAAAGAAAAGAGAAATAGAGAGGTTGTTTGTGTTGTGTTGCTAAAAAACCAAGTGACGGTTATGTGTTTATATAAGGATAGAACTTTGTTTTTTGTTTGAAGACTAATAATAATTGTGTATGTAAAAAACACTATAATATTCTTGATAATGCCAAGCATTGATGATTTCATTCTCTTTCATACTCTCATCTTTTATTAACTAGAGTTTTTACTTTTTTGTGAATTTTGGTTAGAATTTTGTTTAGTGACCAAAAGTGGGGCTGCTATTCTCTTGTTGCCACATATCCAAAGTCATTACATGTGACCAAACTAAGAGACAGTTGGGGGCTACTATTATATTTTTACTATACTCAATTTATATTTATTTTATTGGTTGAGTGCATAGGCCAAATCTACCTGCTGTCTTTTCCAACTTCCTTAGGGTTTCAAAATGTGGTGTACACCATCAATTGGCATCAAAATATATTTTTGATTTGGGAGAATTCGGATTTGATTCCTCAATTCACCTATTTAAGAGGTACATCAACCATTTATTTTTAAAGAAATTGGATATTTCATTGTAGATTTGAGATTAGTTTTATATTTGACCTAAATGGGTTAACTTAATCGTTTTGGGTTAGTAAAAAAAATTGTGTTTTTTCTTTAATAAAGTTTTGGGATTCTTGCAAGTACCTGTGGTACAAGGGATTTTGGATGTACAATTGATGAGCTTATTCAATAAATAAATACTTGATTGTACAATCAGTGCAAGCCTGGGATTTAGGCAAATGACTTTAGGCTTAATTATTATTTAATATTGGTTATTTATTTATTTTTAAGAAAAAGAAAAGAAAACTCACATGCTAGCAAAAGTTTTAGTTTATCAAGCACAAAGGTCTATCTTAAAGTTTGTTTTTAGTCTCACTCACATAGGACAACTCTAGCATTTGTCATTAACTTATTTTAAGAAATAATGAAACCTCACATGCTAGTAAAAAGTTTAATCTATCGTTCTCTCACTTAAAACACAAAGGTCTATTTAAAAGTTTGTTTTTAGTCTCACTTAGGCCATGAAATTAATGCATTATGCTATTTACAAGTTTTTCTAATTTTTGCAAAGACTTAGTTCTGAAATAAACACATCCAAAATATTAACCTTGTTTTATTCATACTTTAAGCTTTTTGTAAACTATACAGCTAGCATATTCGTATCACGTAATGAAATTATATACCCTATGCAATGAACTTTTATTTTTGGCATTTTGAAAGTTTGTTTACGTAATCTAAAATTCCGACTACATACGTGAACTTTTCAAATATCATTTGTGTTTATAGTTTATTCTAGATGGATTATCTAACTTGTCTTAAAAAATATTGTAAATCAATTATGGTTTACACAAATGGTTGACCTTTCTACTCACATTAACTACAACTTAGGTTGTATTTTAAAATTATGCAATTAATAAATTATATGTAAAGTTCATCATAAATCACTAATCAAATTTGCATTTCTACATTACCTCATAAAAAATTCTTCCAAAATAACATGTGGCCTTGAGTAACACATCTAAAAGGTATAAATGAATATATTAACACATAAATTTTGAAGGGTAGAGATCAATTTGACGAATATATAATGTGAATCGTCTTATTTGACTTAAACGATGCAGATTACTATGTAATAACGAGAATTTTTATTTAATTCAAGCAACCTAAGTTCTTCGATCTGTCGAATGACAAGATGTATGTATGATGTTTATCACGGGTAAAGATCCTCTTCATTTATAAAATAAATGAAAGATACAATTTGAAAAGAGATAGACACAAAAAATAGTGATGGGTCCTACCACTAAGTGGGTCCCACCATCATTAACTGTTTTTTACTTTTTATGTGTATCTATCTCTCTAAATGGAACAAATGAAAAAGAATTATAAATAAAGAGGATCTTAACTCGTTTATCACGTATTCATGCTGCTTCCTTTCTTCCTTCACACATATGGTGCATTAAAAAAAAGAAAAACATTATTAATTAGTAAAATGATAAATCAAGATTTGGTACTAAATAATTAACAATAACAGCTTTTATGATCACGTGTCATCTTCACGGGTCAAGATTTTTGTCAGAAAGAAACTCCTTCCACTATTTCTTCTAACTCCTATTTTATTTAGTTTTTGGTTATTATAATGAAAGTGAAAATTTCATGGTAAAGAATTTGAATGAGAAAAATAAAACAATATATATTGTACTTCCAAGAGAGTTTTTGAGAAACTATCTTCTCAGCCCACTGATTGCAGCATTGCATTTTTACATGATTATGCGCTAGACAACATTTTAGTTGTACACATTAATTAATGAATAAAAACAAAAGAGAAAGTGCAATATTGTGCTCCTCTTTGAGCACATTTCTGTGCATAAGGTTCTCCAAAATCTATTGAGGTCCCCCAAAACAGGGAAAAGTGAAATTCTGCTAAGAAAAAAGGGTCACGGAATTCAGAGGATGAAGAAATTTCAACTTATTTCATCATATGTTGAAATCCCAATGTGAGTGAGTAGAGAGTGTCTATGATTGATGATTGATTATGAGAGGCAATACTTATCGTTGATGCTCAACTTAAGTACTATATAAAAGTTGTGCTTCAGAATTACATTGTGAATTCAAACATGCACTTAAATACTATATAAAATATGTGTTTGATACATGTTGATATTCGATTACTTAAATTTTGACTAATTGAATGAATTTCATGCTAATGACAAGTTGGTAAAAGGTAAAAGTTTCACTTTCATTGTGTTGTTTCCCAAAGTTGATAGTAAGCAAAAAAATGTTTGATTGTCGACCTATTTCTTTGGTGAGACGCACATATAAAGTCTTGGCAAAGGTTTCAGAGATAAGATTGAAGAAAGTAATTAATAAGGCTATTTTAGAAACCTAATCGGCATTTATGAAAGGGAGTTAAATTTTGGAGGCATGTTAATTGAAAAATTAGGTAGTGGACAGTCTTATCCTCTTTAAGGTGGCTTTTGAAAAAGCTTAGGATTCAGTTGAATAAGGATATTAAATGATGTTATAGTGAAGAAGTTGTTTCTAGAAATGTGGAAGAAGTATATTATCGAATGCATTAGTTTAGTGTTTGCACGAGTTCTTGTTATTGGCAGCCCAACAACAAAGTTTAAATTTAGTAGGAGTTTTAGGTAAGGAGATTGTGTTTCACCATTTTTGTTCTTAATAGTAGCTAAACATTTGAATATTGTGTTGAACGCTTCAGTTAACATAAACTAATTCAAAGGTTTTGAGACTAGGAAAGACACTCAATTTAGGATCTCTCACTTACAATTTGCATATGAGTTTGATTGTGTGAGAGAAAAGTTGAGTCAACATTAGGGCTATATAGACCCGTTTAATTCTTTTTGAGTTGATGTCTTGTCTTAAAGTCAATTTTCACAAAAGCTTGTTTTGTTTGTTTGTATAAATGTGTCAAATTATTGGTTGGAAGACGTGTCATATATTCTTAAATATAAATTTGGTCATGTGTCGTTTAAATATCTTGAGCTTGCAATTGACGGTAACCAACGTAGAATTGTTTTGGCTTCCTCTAATTGAATGGGTTAGGAATATGGTATTTGGTTGAAGAATCAGAACTTTGTTGTCAACCAAATTCACTCAAACATGTCTTGTCATCCTTACATGTTTACATTATTTCCTTCTTTTAGGCTCTCTCATGTATAATCTCTTCAAAATTGAATCCTTGTTTAAATTTTCTGTAGGGAGGAGGGGAGGAATCTCACAAAATTCATTGGATACACTAGAATAAGTTTATCAGCATTAGAGTGAGTGGATTTAATGTTCCTTTATTAGGTAAATGGTGTTGGAGAATTATGACTAATCAGAGGGAATTATGGTTTAAGATTTTATCCCACGAGTATGGGATAAATCGAGGTATGTTGTTGGATGGAAGGAGAAATGATTCATTTTGGTGGAAGGATTTGCAAACCCTTAAGGTAGGGGTTGGGTTGAATATGAATAGTTGATTTGATGATCGTCATTTTAAAGTGATAAAATTGATGATTAGAAGTCCTTTTGGCATGATCCTTGTTAGGGTGGAGATTTATAATGTGAGAGTTAGTAGACTTTTTAGTTTACCTATTGATCAAAATGTGTATGTGACTGAAATATGTAGACATTTTACTTATTTAACCCAAAATCTTATATTTATTTATTTTTGAAATAACCCAAAATCTTATATTTAAGAATATGATAATAACATTTTGTATGTGGTGGTGACAGTGATGCGCACGAGGTTGTTTATGCTATCATATGCATCAAATATGGATTTTCGTTATCTCCAATCCATGTGTTTTGCTTCCAATAGTACATGAGGTTCTGGTTGAAGCAAATGTCAACTGCAGCCACGTATTTTACATAAATGCCACTACTTGATAGTCACTCTTCATTCAATTCTATTAACAGTGTTTACCTGTGACTTCCTTCACCTTTTTCACAGGTCCTTTTCCCACATATATCTTTGCTTCCAAGTCCCAACAATGATCACCTTCTTCATCCTCTCTCGTGACCATTCATTGGCCAATTGTAAATAACTTCTTTTAAAAGAAAATGCAAATTTAATTTAATTCATTAGTAATATAGAAACTCTTTGTTTACAAATGAGTTTAATAGACAACTAATTTTTTATTATTTTTCTGCCATGCCAACGATTTTTAAGTACTTAGAAAAGTTATGTGATAGTTGCAAAATGGTGGATCTCCATTGGATGCATGTGAGTTTAAAAATGATTTACATTACTAGTGCATGTTTTTTAAATTCATCATAATTTGTACTTTTAAAGTTGTAGATGTAAAATTAGTGAGGCCCACCTCTATTTTGTCTTATAAAAATTGGCATAATTGTCTTATCCACCATTTTAAAACTGGGTTTCACAAAATTGGTGGAAAACGCATATATTTTGTCTCATAAAATTTCAGTGTTAGAAATAAGTGTTTAAGTGAGTCTTGTTAGGACGATACATTACTTCACTATTTCAATCCAATAATGTTATTGACCTTGAGAGCTCAAAAAGATCGACACTGAGCAATTCGTCGAGATGAGAAATATGGGTTAATCTTTTTGAGGCAACATATATATAACTCACACTTGCACACAGCACTCCCCCTCAAATGTGAGTTCATCAATTCATCGTGCTCCCCGTTCTTACTTGCTTGTATCGTCGTTGCTACTTTCTCTACAACAGACCGACACGCTTGTACCATCGTTGTTGCTTTCTGCGCAACGGACCAGCTACCTCAGTTGTACCCTTCGTCAAACCAAGCTCAGATACCATTGTTGGGTCATGAGGAGAGCTCGGGGGACCGTCCACATCGTGGCTAGAACAACAATCACACTAGTGAGAGAGACACACACTCTTTACCCAAAACTTTAAGGTCATGAGTTTATGGATCCTCTTACTTGTTAAGGTGTTCAACCTTTACTTTTCTATCCGATGTGGGACATATAATTCACACTTGCACACAACAAATACTACCACGATCTATTTCTTCGAAAATTGGAGGATTAAGACAAATCAAAACCATATAATTTGTAGAATGTACAATATTAGGGTCTCCTTTTGGTAAAAGGATAATAATATTATTAGGTTCTTCCTAACTTAAAAAGAGGATCAAAGTACCCTCATCATTTTTTTTTTCAAAAAGTCAAACTAGTCCACCATTTTTAATAAAATAACACACCCACTTTAGTATTTACTTTTTTTATTAAATCTATTATTATAGGGATTTATTTTTAAACCTCTTTTGTTGAGGTCCATCATATTAATTCAAAAAACAAAATCATTATAAAATAAAGTGTTCAAGTGTCCCTAGGATGTCTCTCACGAGCAGAATAACTATTCTAAGTTATATATGCATTTATTCCCGCTTACCAAGCTGGCAAGCCACAAGAAACTGGCACGTACACTTATCAATTTTTATTTTTATTTTGGTTTCACGTACACTTATCAATTTGGTATACATTATTATTTCTTTATAACCAAATTTGCCATACTTGCATATTATAATTTTTTCCTATACTATTTGGTACCAACAATAATCAGAAAAAGGAGTACCACACATCCTTTTTAGCCGTCTTTTTGTGTTTATGTGCTCGTGAACTATTAAGTCTACACTCGTGAACTTCATCAATGCACACAACACATGATTTGATTGGCTTTGATTCTGATCCATTATTTGTGAATATGTTTCAAGCAACCAAATAAAGGGTAAACATTAAACAATTTGAAGCTAGGATCATCCATTCAGCCACCAAAATATGGCCCAGAACAATTTGTTAGAAAGATTCTTATATAACTTTTTGTCTCTTCTTTTCCCTAACAACAAATTGGTTTAATCATACATCTCTTAATAAGAATTTATTATTATATTAGATACTATGGAACCCGTTTATTAATGTGGGGTCACATTTTCATTTTATAAATCCAATTGGGCTATCATATTCAGTTGAAAAAAATTAAAAGGAAATTAGTTATTCAAGATTTTTATTATGGATTATTACTATTCATTTAGTTACCAACTTGCTTTTTGTTTTCTGGTGAATGATCCAAATATTTGTTTTTGGTGGGGAACGACTAATATGACAAATATTTGTACACATTCGTAAGCTTAGTTCATTTCAACAACCATTCAATTCTTCTATACCTCAATAATGAATGCAATGTTTGTAGAAAATGTGATGTAGAAGAGGTAGTGCTATTTCTTGCTAGTCACAGCTTTTTATTCAAGGATATTTCTAGAATTTGAAGCTGAGAATGTAAAAACAAAAACACATTTATAAAAAATTTCATATCCAACAATTCAGATGCAATCTGACTTAAAAAGTTTTCACATTGAAAATTTCCTAATTTGTTGCTATGATATATAGTCTTGTGGTGCATGTGAAATTTTAGTTGAAAGAAAACTTGTTTGTCCATGTGAGTGATCTTGAAATCTATATAAAATTATTTAAAAGCTAAAAACAAATTATTTTTGTCTTTATTATTTTGTTTATATATGTCATGGTCCTTGCTATTCCTTATGTTGGTAATGAAGTACAAAAAGCCATGTTAGCAATATACATTCACGGATCACTTTGAACCCTTTAAGCTTTTCTCTTCACCAACAATTTCATTGGAGGAAAATGCAAAGACATTTATCTGTTAGTTCTTGGCCTATAATGCACTTGCATTACCCTTATCTCACGGTTGAAAATGAGACTCACACAAATAACCACCTCATTGTGGCTATGATTACTGTTCACTATGCTCATCCATGTGCCCTTTCTTTTTATATATGCCCTACTACTATGGAATGTTCATTTTGGCATTTAGATCATAGCTTCCATAATAGGTAATCTATGATAGGATAGATGTAAAATATTCAAGCAACGGAATTTTAGGATTGAATACTTGGAGCGTGATTTGAGTGGCCCGACATTGAGTGACATATTCAATTTTGGATAGACTTTGATATTATTTTAGGGTTTTCGTTGGACATAACTCAACTTTCAGTCATATCTCATTCAATACGACTTGTCAACAAAGAGACGCGGTACATTTTAAATAAACAGCAAAACAAAGCATTCTTCTAGGGAAAAAGAATTAAAAATTGGAATCACTAGTTTAATATGATATCAATGTAGTATCATAGTATTGAAATCAAAAAATGTAGTTTCATAGTATAGATTCCTAAATTCTTTTGACTTAATTTTTGTCTTGTTAAACGAAATTTCATACATATATGAAATATGACTTTTTGCCCACCATGTCAATTTAAAATGTTCAGTGCATAGTTCTTGATACAAAAGTTCTAGAAATTTTTACATATATATTATTCATACAATTTTTGCTGTAATCTGATCTGCATATAAAGGGAAAAAGCAAGGGACCATAAGTTATGAAAGTGAAGTAATAATAACAAGGAAATTTTACAAAAATAATCAAATTAGGTAAATACTTTTTCTAATGTTTGGTTTTAGTTCCCAGTTGGTATTACTAGTCTTAATTAAAATATGCATCACCAAAATCTTTTTTTTTTTATTTAGATTTTCATAATGTCACATTTAAGCTCATGATTTTTTGCTTTCCTACAACCTGGACAAACCTGTGCTGAAGTGATTGGTCGTAGTGTACAGAAATTAGGAGAATGAAATAAGGTGGTCCAAAAGCCAGAGAGAAAGAACCCTTAAATAGCATAGCATATATACAAAATTGGACCCTTACATCCACACATGGAATATTATACATTTTTTGTCTTTGAGTCATGTCTATCCAATCTTTTTTTATGAATAGAAGTTTAATTCGGTAATTTAGGGTTTACAATACTCATACTATCATACACACTGCACATCAACCACTTTATTAGCAGCAGACGCGACCACTTTCATAATATTCCTTTAACGTTCCAACTCATACCACAGGACTACACTTTCGGAGACGGCTAAGATGCCATTGAATTGAAACCCATGTGGAATGGAGCATGGACACTGCAAGCCTAATAAGTCCTTTTGTTTTGAGTTTCTTACAGGTCAGTTATAAGTTGAACTCCAAGCCAAATTTGTAAGACCAACATTTTGTTTTGATGTATGTGTTGTAAGAACCAATTGAAAGAAACAAATGCTACCAGCTCCAACATTATTGCAATCAACATACAAACTAATAAGCTATGTAACATAGACAACTGAAGAAATAATTTCATTTTTTTTTATTAAAGAATATATCTTTCCTTTTCAATATAAGCAAGAAGAATATTTAAATGAACAAAATTGGCCAATCCATTGGTCCCAATTGAATTACATGTTTTGTTTTGGACCACATTGTAATGCCTTGCACTTGCAGGCACAGAAATTGTTATGGAGAATTCGTATGTTTGTTTCTTTGCAATGGCCGACAACAAAATAATAACATTAGTTGATGTTAGTAATACTACACAACTTCTTATAATTTATTCATGTATTTTTGCCATTAAATAATACTAGAGTAGAGTATAATCTTGTTGGTCCTATCTCAAGTTTTATATCCCTTATAGCTCCTTCTGTCTCTTCAGCTAAATCTTAGCCATTAGATTAATCTGACAATTAAGATTTGGTTTAAAAGGATCAAGGCATAGAGAGAAATCCCTGTATCTATTAGGAAAAATATTGGCCTAAACCAACTACATCCTCTCAATATCAATTAAAGAAAAACTTAAAAAAAGAATTGTAAATAATAAAATTAAAAGAAACTAGTTTCTATTTTGGCCTTTACTTTTCACTCCCTTGCTCCTAAAAAATAGCACATGTTATGTTATCCAAGAGCACTTAGATGGAATGGTAAAATATCTCTTTTATTAGAGATCCTGAGTTTTGCGATCCGGTCACATCTTCGAATGATAAGTCTCTGCAATTACGTGCAAAAGATATCCAATTCACACCAAACAAATAAATAACACATGTTTTTAAATATATATTTTTGAAAAGCATAGATTATGTATAATCAATCTTAGTCGGTACAAAATTAATGTTTTTTCATGAGTACTTCTGAAGTTACATTGGGGGGTAAGGAAAAGTTAGTTTTTCTCTTTTATTTTTGCATCTTTCCATATGACAAGGGGCAAAGTGTTCTATAATTGGACCTTTTACAATATAAGGCCCAATATAGTGGGCGTTTCTCTTTAGGTCCCCCAAATATCTCTAATCCCCCCCCTCCTCCCTAAATACACATTCAATAGTTATCAACCTGTATGTTTTTTTGTCAAACATACATCCGATAGATAATCATCGGATATGTATTTAGAGAGCCTTTGAGATATTGAGGGGGCCTAAAGAGAAGCATTCCAACTTAGTTCAATACTTGTTAACAATTTCATGATAAGTCAAAGTCAATACTTGTTTGCTTTGGATGAATAGTATTAAGATACTGCCCTGTTTGGCATCAATATACTATATCTCTTTTTCTTCACTCTTTCATTTGAAAAAGAAAATAAAAAAAGAGGAAATATTCAATTTCAATGTCAAATCAAACGTTTACTAATATCTTATATTACAACAACAAAAGTCAACCCAAGAAAGTAAGTAGTTACACAAATTTTAAACACAAAAGTTCATAAAATATCACTATTCAAACTTGGAAACACAATAGTAGGATTTAAAATAAAAAATCTACATCAATATTCTAAAATTTATGTCTTCTTTTCTTCTTCATAATCTCCAATGTAGATGGAATACTTATCAGCAAGTATTATCTATTTTCAATGTAATTTCTAAATATTCAATATTACATCCCTTCATTAGTCTCTGACCTCACCTCAAACATACCACTACTACAATGTCTACACCCCCTTTTGATATATTAAATTATAATCAAAAGGTTATTGTATTTCTTTTATATCTTTAACTCTCCGATTTCTAAGGAAAGAGTTATTGTATAAGGCATGCGTATCGAGAAGCAATTTAACTATAGTTCGGTGTGACGGGTATAATCATCTTCAGAAATAATAGATTGAGATTCATCATCTTGAGAAGTTTTATCACTGGAATTAAGGCATTCAGCTGAAGGATGAACCACACCATATCCAAATCCTTGAGCTGAATGGCAATATGTTTCAACTGTGCCATCTTGTTTCTCCAAATCAACATTGCTAAGGACTAAGTTGCTGCATGGGACAGTGTCACTGCAGTCAAATTTAATGGCCTTAGCACTGTTTGTAGTCCCACTTACATTTTGGTACATTATCTCACTTATCTCCAAAGCTGATGACTGGAAGAAAAAAAAATCATACAAGTCAAATATTAATGTAGGATAAAATTTGCTTGATTGGAAAAGTATAAAAACTTATTGAGGGAATTGAAATAGGGACAAATATCACACATCATCAAAAACACAATTATGTGTATATAATAATAATAATAATTCAAACATCAGTTAAAAAAAACATTAAAGAACTCAAATCTTAAAAATGATGTGTTGGTTTTTCAGTACCTGGTTTTGACATGAGGTTGGAGAATCACAGTAAAATTGATCTATAAGAATGGGGTTTGATACGTTTTCCACCCTCACATTCTGAAAGCGTACCCCTTTGACATATCCAGCACCTCCCTACATGTCATGAACAAAACAAGATAGAGAGAAAGCATTGTTTGTCATTTTCAAATACATCAATTCCCATAGTTTTGAAATGTAAGTGAAAAATAATTCTAAAATTATAAAATGTCCAGTTAAATGTGATATAATTTTATTTTTCACTCTGTGTATATCCTCTAAACTCATAGTTAAACT
>Ga0315915_1001572_pt1 | contig 27830 bp, 16 predicted proteins | sample MpolbnodulesMG_FD_207738 | JGI IMG/M metagenome (GOLD analysis project Ga0315915, IMG submission 207738) | Medicago polymorpha root nodule microbial communities from Los Angeles, California, United States - branched nodules | ecosystem: Host-associated > Plants > Roots > Nodule | place: USA... | reverse complement strand
TGCTAGACATTATTTAAACATATTAAAAATATTATTTATAAAAAAATTTATAGGAGTATTTTATAGTACTTTTTTTATAAAAAAAATGTAATTTTTAATACGGGCCGGCCCGTTTAGCCCGCGGCCCATATAGGGCCGGGCTCGGGTAGCATATTTTAAGCCCGTTTTTTCAACCGGGCTTTTTGGCCCGGCCCGATAAAGCCCGAAGCCCGTTAGAGCCGGGCCTAAACGGGCCGGGCCGCCCGCTTTGACAGCTATATTTACACCTATGAAAGAGAACTAGTGGATGTTTTCATAGAGTATTTATTATATATTGCAGAAAAATATACAACATAAATAGGGATATAGTGGTAAAGAAATAATTAATGTACATTAAAATTTGAAAACGGTCTTATAAAAAAATAAAAATAAAAAACACAAAAGAGTCTTATAACTAAGGACGGAGGTAATATTCAGTTTTGTTTTTTAGTCGAACAAAAAAAAATCAACTCTAATCTAAAACTAATTTTACAAAATCAAGTTTTGCCATTCATTCTAGTTTGTTTAAAAAAAAAAAAAGAAGCTAATTATTTATGATTGTTTGACGGTGTATTCATTTGTTTAGACCGATTGTGTATTTGAATTAAATCCTTTTAAAATATCATTATCAAACACAGTGATTATTTCAACCATTTCAATTCAAAATCAATTATTTTAACATCAATTGTACTTTTTATTAATAAGCTAAAATTTATTAACCAATAGTAAACTAGCACCCTCAATTGTACTAATAAAATCTAAAAACATGTTTTTGGACCTTAATTACAGAAACTAGGAAATTTCAATAAGTTATCATGCATAAACCTCTTACAATCCATCTAATTGTGCTTCTCAACATAATCCAGTTAATTGATTAAATAAACCAAGAAACATAAGGTTAATTTGGTGATTGAGGTGGGAACTCAATGGACAAGGTAATGAGGAGGCTTGAGATTTGATCCTTGCATAGAGCATAATACTAACAATATTAATATGGATCATTTCAAGAAGAAAAATTAAACCAATTAATCACTACTCTATTTCCTTGATCAAATGCAAACGTATCCAAAGTTGTGAGGTTCTAGATCTCAAGAATTTGATATTGTTGTGAGTCAAAGAAACACTTGAATGTGAGAGTCACACATTTCGTCACCTCATTTACCACAAGAGCAACGAATCAGTCAGAATCCACAACAAAAATCACAAACATTTTTTCCTAAGAAGAGACATAAAAGTGCTGTATAAGAATAGTTCTCATTGATGACAATTTGTTTATTTATACCTAGCTTGAACAAACATGTGGTCCATATGGTTTTACCGTTGCCAAAAAAATAACATACGAGTTCAACCCTAGGTCCACAACCACCAAATTATACATCCAAACTGCATGTTTTATAAAGAACTGTTTTATTGTTGCTCAAATTAGATAGAGAGATATATCACCTAAAGAAGACAAACAGCTTTTATGACAAAAACAATGCATTTAATTATCATCGTTCCTTAACCTGGGAGATGCATGTGAAAGACACAAAAAAAATTGACTATGCAATAATTTAAACTAGTTAAAAAAAATATATATATCAAGTCATCTTTTTTTTTTTTGAAAGAAATCAAGTCATCTTTTTCGTTGGTCAAAATATTTAAATTTGATGCAGGCACACTTTATGACTTTATGCAATACAAACGATTGTTTCAAATTGCAAACTGCATCACGTTAAGTGGCAGATCACTAGACAATGATCACATTTTTTTTTTTTAAATCTTAATGCCTTTATATATCAGTTAGAAAGAATTTTAAAATATTAGAGATGTTTTAAAGTATTCGTTTATAATGAGATGGATGTAAGATGAGATTTTAAGAAGAAAGTAAAAAGATATGTAAATCAAAAAAGTAATAAAATATAATATTTCATGCTAATTTAAAACCATCCATGATGCCAATCATCGACTTATTGAAGTTTAGTTTAAATTTTCATTGAACATATCAACAAGAGAATTTTAAACCCAAATCATTGACAAATGCAAGCAAAAGATTCAACTAGTATTAATTTAGAACAAATATTTCTTTTTGTTTTTGATAAAAGGAAACATTTTCAATTTCACAAGTATTGCACTTCAATAAGATTCATATATACTCACTCCAACCCAAATTATAAGCACTCGTTTAAGAAAAATTGCATCCCGAAATATAAATCCCTTTTTAAATTACAATATTTTTTCTTCCAAACATGACCCAAATAAATATTATTAATTTGCTTTAAAATATGAAAAACCAACCGTTCTGCCCAACATCTACACATTAACTATACTACTTTTCTTATTAAATATAAAATATTGAATGGAAGTTTATAATGAGGAGAATATGTTTGCACTTTGGTACATGCTCCATATATAAATAGTGAAGATGATAGCTAGCTTATATATATAATTAGATTGAAGTTCAATCTGATAAATATGTAGTTCAAGGATAGTGTGGATTTTTCATCCTCACCTTTCTACATTTTAAAGATTACAGTAACATACATTAATTAATATATATTGTACCTTCACAGCCTAGGTAATTTTAAAATAGATAGGGTTTTGGATAAGGTGAGAGGATAAATGTGCTAAAGAAGCATAGGCATGGCATCCATAGGAAATGGCTTGCACATCACATTTTCCATGTAGTAATTTGTGGCATCCATCACAGCAAATTGCATATCCTCAGAAGGCTTCCAGTGGCGTTTTCTCTGATTAATGAACCAATTGTTGATCTGCTTCAAATCTAGGCCTGTGGATTCTGCAAGTGCTTGCTTTTGGGATTCCTACATGTTCACCAAATCACATATAATAAGTCTTTATCATAGTATTAGCCATTTGATATTTAACCTTCAAATATATGCACCATTTAATGTTTCATTTTTCAAATATGATCAAGATAATTTCAGAGTTTAATCATTTTCACACAATATATAATGTTGTTTCTTCCATCAAAAAAATAATTTCCTAAATTTCTTTTCATTGTGATAAAACTATAGTATGATAATAAATATACATTATTCGTGTATATTAAGCTCTTATTTTCAAATAACAATATATGTAATTAGTAAGGTCATTGAACTATCTGGAGATATTAAAAATATCCTTGAACTAAGCCTTCAATAGTTAGTAGTTTCTGTCACAACAAGTTCCTAGTCTTTTAAATAACTACTAGTTAAACTCCTAAAATTTTAAATATTTTGTCATTAAATGTTACTAAGCCTCTAATGTTTTTTATCTCAAATGCCCTAATGTTTAATAGTTAGTAGTTAAGTTCCTGATCTTTTAAATAACTACGCCCTAACATTTAAATAATTGGTAGTTAGTCCCCATGAGCTTAGCTCACTTGATAAAGACAATGCACAATATATGCCAAGTCCGAGGTTCGAACCCCGGACACCACCCAAAAAAAAAAATTTCCTAATCTTTTATATAACTACTAGTATTTGCTAGTTAAATTCCTAAAACTTTAAATCTTTTGTCATTAGGATCCTAAATTCCATACCTTATTACAAATATTTCACAAAGTTCTTAAAAATAGTTTTTGTTTAGAGATCGAATTATAAATTGTTGACATATTCAAGAATAGAGTTACAAACTATTAGTTTAGAAACCTATTTTGAAAAACTCTAAATGGTTGAGGGACCTTCAAAATAATCAAACCTTAATGCTATAAATCAAGAGAATGCATAGTATGATTATGAACATTGATATCAAGATGCATGTGTGCTAAGAAACATTCCAGCGGCATGATTGATGTATGAAATCTTGAAAGATGTAAAATTTATAGTTACCGATGGGTAAGGCCATTTGTAATGCCTGCTCCACCAATCAAGTAGTTGCTGTCGAGCTTCCTTTGGTAACTTTCCATTCTTTTTCTTCTTCAAAAACTCTTTCTTAAGGCTTCCAAGATAGCCACTATACTTGCGTAAGAGCTGCACTTTTAATTCCTGATCTTCACCTTGAGTAGTATCTAGGTTGTTTTCATGCACATCAATCTCATTCTGTGAAGCTGCAAATTCACTTTGACCTTTCAAAATGACAACACAACACAAATCAAACGGAGAATCATATATTAATGAATCAAATTAATAAACATTTTTTAAGGCAATAAATATCTCTTTATAAAAGTTAAAAGATTTATAAATTAATAAAAATCTAGTCAAATATAAAATATATGTTAATGTAATCATTGTTCGGTGTAGGTAGCTCGGTTGGTGAGCTAAGGGACATTAAAGGAGATTTATGGAGGTTCCAGGTCCGATCCTAGGAAACTAACATTTCCCTCTCCCATCTACCAATTAACTAACAACTTACAATTGCGTATAAAAAAAAAGATTCATGTAATAATGAAATTGCAATTAGAATGCAGTGCCAAATATTAGCAAGTTTAACACACTATTTAACATGACACTAAGTAATTGTTTGTGTCAAGTGTGAGTAAGAAATCCTACATTTGATAAAAGAAAAATGTTGAGCATCATCATATAAGTATAAAACTTGTATATCTTATGCCATAAGATTTTTAATGAAGAAGTGGTTACCAATCCACTCGTGTCCCACATTGCCAATCTCCTTAAGCTGTGAAATATTCATGTATTTGGATCTGACACCATCAGTTAAGCTTACTTTTAAAAGTGAGTTTGAAGCCCATGTGTAATAACGAAGCATTTAAGTATATTAATTTGAAATTAACAAATGGAATGCATCATCTAAAGAATGGCAAGTACCTGCCAAAAGACTTTGTCAATTAATGAGTTCTTTCCTATCATTAGATGGGACTTTCAATTTTTAATTTTTTTTGACAAAAATGGGACTTCCAACTTCTTTCCTAACAATGTTCTTAATTATTAAAAAAAGATGATTTCAAATAGTTAACTATCATTAGAAGAAGACTTTACAATCACCCATATGAAAATCAACTAAGGCATATTTTTAAATGTAACCTGCCTCCACCACTAGAAAATACTACAAAAGATGGTAAATAACAATATGAAAAATTTACCTTAGTTTTGAGAATCAAACTGTATAGAGAACAAATTAAGGAAAACATAAGACAAAAGATGACAAGACACGGTTTTCTTTATCTACAAGTTTTTAATTAATGAACAATAACAAAGTGAACCATGCTTCTAAATTCTAAATGAAGTTAAGGAATTCAAAAGACGAAAGAAGGACTAACACACAATAAATGACATTTACACAAACACACACACACTAGGTCTATGTGAAACAAAATTGGACAAAAACAAGGTTACACATGAAAGGAAAAAGGAAAATGCCTTCAAAACATCCGAAAAGAGATCAAGATTGCATTGGGAATTTTATTTTAATTAAAATTGAGTTTGATTTTCACACAGTTAATGCAAATAAAATATACTGTCATACAACACAATCATCCATATAAATTACTTCAGAAGTAGTCAAGATAAAAGTTAACTGTGTTTTTAATAATTTGACAACTATGATTGATTTTCGGTATAAAAATTATTTACACGGATGACGGTGTATGTGAATTAAATCATAATTTTTTTGTACATCTTTTGAATGTTAAACCAAAATAAACCTCATTTTACTTAATTTATCCATATGAATTAATCTATCAATTCAAAACCTTTTAACCTAGTTCAAAGACCTTGGATCCATGTTAGAAACACAATAAAAAAAAACCTTTTAACCTAGTTCAAAGACCTTGGATCCATGTTACAAACACAATTTTCAAAATAATGTTGTTTTTTTTTCCTTTACAACTCTAATCACCCTATTTACATAGGGTATAAAAAGGGTTATATCCTGGTCAAACTATACTTATCTATCGGCCAACTCTCTGGATTACCAGGGCCCCCCTTGCCCTAGTAACCACAAGGTTAACACCAACACTTCGGTGACTTTGTTTCTATCTCTTTTCTAATCAATAATTTTCTCTCATCAAAATCATTTATTTTTATTACTCATCTATCATTCTCTCTCATCTAAAATACACTAAAGTCACCAAAATACAAAGTCACTCAAGTATTTCCCAAAAGAACTCACTTACCAAATGAAAACATGGACCATTTTTTCTCTTTTCTAGGTTTTTATGGGGGTGATAATTGAACCACTAGAGGTGTGGTTATCATCATCATCCCGTTAATACGAATGTTTACTGCTAATGTTAATAAACTTTTAGAAGGATAATGGTCATGAAGATCGTATAGTGTAAAGGTAATCACCAAAGTCAGTTGAAACAGCAACAGCCTTGAGCTGAGACTCAATTCTTGAAAGGAAAAGCATGGCTTCTTTGAAGGGTTTAGTGAGTTCTTGCTCATACTTGATAAGCATCTCACAGTATGCCTCCATGAACTGATCCAAACCTGGATCTTCACCTATACAAGAACTACTACTTCCTGTCCTTCCTGAAGAGCCATTCAATATTTCACATTTTGCACATGACTCCTCTAAGCTAGCCACCACTTCAGGAGGTGCTCCAACCTGCAAAAATTCACACACTCACACCATCAAAACAAGTAAAAACATGAAAATAAATCAATAAGGTTCAAAAATTCCAAAAACAAACATTTTGTAGCTTGAGTATTTTATCTTGTCACAATCTATTATAAAAAGTGCATGCTCATATATATCAAGTAATACACATGTATGCACCAGTGTTGTTAACAACAGATCGTGGACAATAGCTGATATATGACAATATTTTGTGCTAAACATTATATAACAAAACAATATGCAAATTTGTTCATATTTAGCTAAATATAACACAAACATTTCTGTTTATAAGAAAAGGACTAGGTGTGAGGGTTTGAATTGAAGGACCTTCAAGCAATTGAGGTAAGAAGACAAGAGACGAGGAAAGAGAGGATGAGCCATGATTTTATCCCTACAAGTGTTGTTGTTGGTGTTGTTCTGGTGCTGGGTGTAGTTATGATGATTTTGAACACCAGAAGAATTGTTACTCAGAGGAAATGAAAAAAACTTCCTATTAGTTTCCATGTTCATCATTTGATTTTGATGATCCATTGAAGAAATCTCACTGCAACTGTTTCCTCCAAACCCTAACATAGTTTCAAAACAAAGTTAAGTTAGACAAAAAGCTTTATCTCTCTCTATATAGAAAGAAAACCTATATAATAATGCATATGCATATATAATATTAATATATAGTATATAAGATATAATAATACCTATTTTGCTTAGTCCCCACACTTTACTGTTTATGAAAAAGAAGACTGCATATAATTGTCCAGAGAGTAGACTGTAGAGTACTCCCGGAATTGAAGCTAAAAAATCTGAGTCATAATTAGTAGAAAAAACTAAAAAACTTGAGAAAGAGTCAGAAGAATAGGGATTTTTGGGTTTCTTGGAAAGTATAATAATCTGTAAAAGGTGGAATCAGATTCATCTAATGCAAAATGAGTAGTAGTGTAGTCTTTCTTTCTTCCTTCTGTTGTGTACATCAAACAAATAGTTTCTCTCTCTCTCTAACATCAACAACCCAAGCAAGCATAACAGTTACAGTAGTACTAGTAGTGAAGTGTTGTGTTGTGTTAATTGCAGGTGGAGACAGAGAGAGGGTAGATAAAGAGTTAACGTGTGTCTCTGCAACTTAACTCAGAGTTTTCCTTCCCAATGAAATGAAAATGAATCTCACTGCCCTCCTTGGTCTACGCAATTACTGCTGATCATTCTACTGTTTATGAGTACTACTAACACTATTTGTTGCCTATGCTATCTTATTCCCTACTTATAGCTTCTTGACAAATTAACTCAATATTTTTATTCGTCCGACTCAAAATAATAATTGTTTAAGGTTTGTGTATGATTTTTAAGGAAATGTTTAATTATATTAATTTTAATGATAAAATTAGTTATTATTTATTAAAATATTTTTATTAATTGTAGTTGTTCAAGTAGTTAAGTTTGATGAAATTCAATAAATAAGAATATAATAGTAAAGAAAAAATAATAAATGTTATATTATTATTCTAAAATACAATTGGCAGGATAATTTTTAAGAGACAACTATTTTAAAATGAGAGGAGTAACTAAAAGTTTTGTCTAAAATGCATAAGTAAAAAAGAAATCTTAAAAGCTTTCGCTTTACACTCATGAACAAAAAATTATATTTATTAGATTTTAGAAACAAAAATTCTAATATGCAATAAAAAAAACTCATATATTGAAAAAAAGTTATTTACACTGGACCACTCATCTAGTCGCGATGCTCCTATGGAGTCCATGGAAGAGCCGCAACACAAAGCTTTGGGAAGCCATAGGTACTTCCTCCACTGTTCAAGAATGGAGTTGTATGTAAAGAGCAAAAATGCAACGTAGACGTCACATCTCACATCATTCACCGACAATACTATCATGGGATATGGTATGTGCTTTAGAGACTCATCGGGGCACCTCTTGTATGGTAAATCAAGTTACGTGCAATCATCTACCACTGTTCTAGAAGCTGAAACTATTGCTTTGCTATCATCTCTTAATGTGACGACCCTATTAGAAGTCGTCGCTTCACCCAATGTTCTGACCAATGAGTTCAATGATCCTGTATCTTGTTGTCGCTGTCTTTTGGTTAGTAATCCCGACTTTGTAGTGTCGTTTATTAAGAAGCAAGTTACTAAAATTGTTTGTAATATTACTAGAGCATCCTTATCTTCCACAAACCTCCATATTTTCTATGATGTATCACCTGCTATGTAATATTTGATTATGAATGAAGTGTTCTAAGTTTGGTTATGGTAAAAAAAAACAAATTTAAAACACTTCCATTTTCAAACATATGGAAATCTTACACTTCATTTTAAAAAATTGACAATTTCATTTAGTAAAGATATTTTATCATTTTTTTTTCTTTTCAAATTTTCTTTTTAGAATGAAGAGGATTTTGAGCAAGCAATAGTAACGCTAAAATGACACATTTTTTGAGAATGAATTGCCAAAATTATTCCAATTAGTCGTATGTAACATTGCATTTAATATCAACACTTTTGTTGCCACTTTGATGGGAAGCATATTGCAAAACTTAGTGGCTTGAAATTGTGCAAATTGCAACATCAAGTCACCAACACTCTGTTGTGTTGTTGGCATTCAATTATCTTCTTTGTTTTCGTTTTGTAGTGGTATATGCGTTGGGTCTGATTGAAAGGAATCAAACATCAACCGTCCATCAACTCCTATATCCCATGTGATGTTCCCTCAGTGATATTAGATCTTTAACTCTTTTTGTATACACATTATTTTCTTTTTTTTTTAGTTTAAATTATGCTAGGTTTAAGTTTGAGGTTTGTATCATATTGATCTTTTAAGTTATTTTGGACATATCTAAGTACTTTAAGTTTGAGGTTGTATTATATTGGTCATTTAAGTTATTTTGATCAGACATAAGTCTTTTTAAGTTTGTAAACGTTTTCGATTTAATCCTTTTGTCACATCATCGTTTTTGTAATGTTTGGTTAACAGAAAGACTAAATTAAAAACATTTACAAACTTAAAACACTTATGTGTGAACAAAATAACTTAAAATATCAATATATTACAAACCTCAAATTTAAAAGATTTATGTGATTAAAATAACTTTAATGATCAATTTATTACAAACCTCAAACTTAAAGGATCCTTAAAGTAATTTTTTTTTTTTTTATAAAAACAAATTTAAATGAGTCGAGTCTCAAAGGCTCATCAAAATAAAGAAAATCTCAATGTTTAGAGTGCATTCATATGACTACAATTTGTTCATGTGAAATATGAACAAACTTCTTATCGATTAGATCAACTTCTCCGCATTTTGCTGTATATACTCTTGCTAATCTTTTATATAAGAAAAAGTTACTAACAACATAAGGTTAAAATGAACTTCCGATTCTCATGTTTACAGAAATGAAGTTTTAATCCATTCATTTTAAAGATTGAGCTTTTCTTTTACTCAATTTTTTTTTTTTTTTTGAGTTTTTCTTCTCTCGATTTTTCTTTTTCTGAATTTTCATTCTTCAGCTCATTTTTGCTAATATGCATATTAAATAATGATGTGGTATTATATTGGATTTTTTTTGTTGACATGTATATCAGTGTTGTCATGTAAGTTTTCTCACATCATTTATGAATATGTCACATCAATAAAAATGTTTCTAATCAACAAAGACAAATGAGTTTATTTCATGCTACAAAATTAAACTATTATTCTAAATATACTCTAAATATCAAATGTTGTATATAAATTATGTGAGTTTTTCTGAACAAAGATCTCATATTAAATGGAAGTATAAAAATTTATTCATAAGCATAACATAAATCAGTTGACATAGATATTATATATCAAAATAAATTATTTTGTATTATGTAAAAAAATAAAATAAAGTGTTTGTATATCTTGGAATGAAATTATTAAAAGTAAAAAAATGTGGTAAAATAATTTAAAATTAGAGTGAAAAGATTGTAGTTATTTCCTCTAAAAAAAAGAAATTGAAGCTATTGTCTTATACCTTATTAATGTATGTATGGCAATGAAAGGCAACACGACACCGTTTTGTAAATTGGAATTCATGCAAAGACATACCCTATGTCAGAGGGGGTCATGTCAATCTAATCAAATAGTAATATATGGAGAAAAAAAGTGGGTTGTAAAACATAAAGAGAGCAAAAGAAGCCCATATTACATAGATGTTGCCTTCTTTGTGGGACAGTACCGTCTATTCCTTTCAGTTTCTTACTAATGCTTTTGTAAAACCTTGCCCTACACGAATCATTGACCATTTGACGCATTTGTGTTACTTTTTTCTTTTACAAGAAACTAGTGTTGTGTTATGATGATGATAGGAAATTTTTGATATTCATTGCCCATTACATCCATAATAATTGTGACATTTCTTTGTTTCTTTCTATTAAAAAAATTATATAAATAAAAGAAAAAAAATAACAATGTAAGAAACAATTCATTCAATTTTAATTTCTTGTTTCACTTTAATAGAAAAAATTATAAATGAAAGGAAGAAAATAACATTTTCCTTTGTTTCACTTCTAGAGACAAATTCAATTAAGAAAATCAATCCTATATTTTTGAAATCTATAATACTTGGATTGGATGATCTCCAAGATAAAAACAAATGCAGACCATCCTATCTTAGATTATTTTATGGCACATCAGTATCCATCAAAGAAAAAAAAAACTATATAGCATAATAATTTGGTCGATATCTTGAGGGAGAGGAAGAAATATAGTGATGATTGTATAGATGTGATATGTCAGTGATCTTATAGAAAGAGATGAATAAAAAATTAAATATTAAAAAAGAAAAAAATATTATATGGTGATTGTATGAAGAAGCTTCTATAGATATAATCAGCTTTTTAAGAGTAGTGATATTCTTAAAATTCTTTTTAATAATTTTTGTGACAAACTTCTTCTCTCTTTTTCTTTTGGTACAAAATCAATAGAGAATGATAAAGAATGAGAGATAGGAAAAACACAATAATAACAAAATAAAAAAATTTGTTCCAAAATAACTATAAATATAATTTATGTTCCAAAAATGATGATTGTGGCGGTATAAAGAATCTATTATAGCATTTTGAGTGATAACAGAGAGTAAAAATGTAAAGGGGAAAAAAAGTGAAAAACAAATATTGGAATCCATGAAAAACACGTGATAAGAGTAAAAAAAAAGAAAGTAAAGAAGTGTTTTGATTTTTGATCGTGTGTGCCGTTGCAATTATAGTTTAAGAATGAGATTGCAAGGACATCAAAACCAACAAATATCTATTTAACTAGTCATTTTGATCTTAAAAAAAGAGAAAAAAAAATCTTTAAATATGTTTTATTTTTCTTTTCAATTTAGTCCATAAGTTATTAACAAAAGAAGCACTAAATACGTATTTGCAACTTTGACACACTCAAGAGACTATGATGGCAGTTTTCATAGGAGTTATGCTTTTTTAAAAAGATCTAGATAGATCTAATATGATGAGTTATTGTTCTGTTTGTTAGAAGAGATGCCAATTTCTAGCTTCTTTTTTTTTTTTTTTGAGTAAAGGCAATTTCTAGCTTATATAAATAGGAAATTGAAAAATTGTATTATTATTACTTTTTCTTGTGTGTGACCTGCATTTTTTAGATTAAATTTCTTATTATAAGTTTTGTAAATAACAGTTGTTAACATGAACTATTTTCTAATTTTTTTTGGGGCCATTTTCATTTATTTGATGCTTGTGTATCTTATGTCATTTGTTGCCACATATGACCACATGCACTCCAACCTCCATTCCCCACCATCCCAGCACCATAAAGGGCTGAACGTTTGAGAAAGTGGGTTGACGAAAAAAGAAGTGTCAAAAGAAGTGATTTTAGTGAAAGTTGGTGCAACGGTGGATCCAAAAAAATATTATAATGCCGAAAAAAAATAGGCTATTAAATTTTCACAGGAAAAAATGTTTAAAATGACCATTGAAAAGAAAATCTTTATTCGAGTGAGTTAAAAATCTGTTAAAATTTTAAAATGTAAATAACTTTTTTTTTTTTGGTCAAATAGTCTAGTGACCAGAGCTCATACAATTTAGTTGTGGAGAAGTGGAGTGTCCAGGGTTCAAACCACAGCCCATACATATAAAATGCAATATTCCTACCAACTGAGCTAAACTCACGGAGATAAATGTAAATAATTATTTCTTGAAGGATACTAAAACATCTTTAAAAATTATTAAATTAAGCGGCATTTGAGGAGATAGTGCATGGCTGCATGCAACACCTATTTATTTACAGACGCCAAATTACAATTTTATTAAAATTGTTATGAGAAATTTTTTATCTTGTGAATTGTCCTATTACCTTGTACTTAGATTCGTCCATGAGATGGTGTGCCTTATGCACATGTATCATTATTAATTCTACATGGCTACAATGATATGTAATTTTAATGGGAATTTCTTTCATTAGATAATGGTATTATATTGGTGAAACTAATTTACAATTGACTTAAATACAGTTGTGGTTCCTTACTTAATTTGAAGGTTTAATTTGATACTCTTAACTAATGCAAGTGAACACAAGTTGGTCCTTTCCGTTGAAATGTACTAAACTGTGTTAATTAGTAACATGCCACCTGATGTATTTTTAACATAAAAATAGTCGTTTTGCATCTTCTTCGCCTACTTCATTCTTCTTCCCTAAACTTGATGATGATTCTCAATTTCCTCAACATATTTCTTCGTAAAAAAGTGTAGTCCCGATTGTGTTTGCACGCAGTGGCGTAGCCACGTTGAACTTAGGGTGGTCAACTGTACACCCTCAGATTTTTCAATTAGGCTTAGTTTTATAGCCTTTTCTGTTATGCACCTCCACAAAATCTACCTCTGCACCTACCTTGCACCTTATTAACTTTACAACTGCAGCCTACAATCCGAGTGGAGTTTCTGCAGCCTACAATCCGAGTGGAGTTTGTGTCCTAAGCTTTAAATTGAAATTCCTAACCACTATAATGTGGAGTATGCTATGATTGATCTAAATTTTATTATGTTAGATAATAATTCAAGTTTTATCTCATATAAATTTTATCGGCAATTTAGCTAACCCACTCATATTTATCTACGCCTAAGAATTCCTAACCCCTATACATATATTAAAATACACTAGCTCCTCGTGAGTTTAACTCAATTGGTAGGAACAATGCATAATTTATACACGGTTGAGATTCGAACCTCAAACACCCCACTTCTCCACATTAAAAATAAATATGTGAGCTCCAACCACAAGGTTACTTAACAAAAAAAAACACACACACATATACTAAAATTGAATTATATAAATAATTATTATTAATAGAAGTTAAAAAGTTTACATCGTCCAGTAAAGACAACTCGATTGGTAGCTATAAGAACATTTGATTTGTTGGGATGTGAGTTTGAGTTTTTACACTTATCTACACCTAAGATAACTCATTTTTTTACCTTAAACTATTTTTTAAAAAAAACATCGCACCCCTTTAGCCAGGGTCCTGGCAACGCTACTGTTTGCACGCTAGGAGATGAGCACCAAGTGATTGTTGCACATGAACGAGCCGCGCCGCATGGCAGACCAAGGCAAAACTTTGGCTTGGTGGTGGTTGGGTGAAAAAAATTTAAGGAGTAAAGTGACAAGGTTGGCTTGAGACTAATTATCATTTGCATACTCTATAGGTAATTACTCTTCTCTCATCTGTATTTGCATACTATATAGTCGTTTTACAACACAATTCATGAAGTTTCTCAATTTTGAGGAGATATCATGCAATCTTGGGTTTGGTAAATAGGTTAGATGGTAATGAAACAGTTCATTATATTTTATAAAAAAAAAAAGCAGAGTTTTAAAAAAAAAGAAGGAAATATACTGTTATTTCACTTAAGATGTGAACTTCATGATAATAGAACAATTCATTGTTTTACTTCATTCTGTTTGCAAGTTAAATACTAATTTAGAAATAGTTAGAAACTATGAGAACACGGTTCAATACTAAGATGGGAGGGACCATGAAAGAATCTACTACGCATATAATAATGATAAAAAATATTGCTTGCCTGTCTGACCAAAAGAAATTTCGATACCACCTTTTCTGGTAACAAAACCTCCATTTACGCAAAAAAAAAATACCTCCATTTAAACATAATTTTTCTTCATGAAAGGAATTCTGTATGGAGTAGACCAACGAGTATTTCGTGAAATTCACAAAAGTAGATCAATCAATGTTTAGGCATAAACATAGTGATTTCAATTTGAATGGAAAACTAAATAGGGGGAGAGGGGGGGAACCTATTGTTTTTGGATAACAACTGAATTGGCTATACCAGCTTGCTCTATAGTCTGGTCCAAATCAGTAAGTTGTTTAGGAGGGAAACCCATTGTCTGCAGTTGGTAACTTCTTGTCCCACCAGGTCTTGATGCATCAATGAATGCTCGAATATCCCTGATTGCATGGTGGTGATTGAAGCGAGAAACCATCCGTGTACCATCAGATAACCTTAGCTGGATCGAGGTCACTGGCTTCGAGTCATCTACAACTAAACCCATTGCTGGCGCTGGAGCAGTAAGTGGGGAAGCGCCGGCAGTAGTTTGACTAGGTCCACTAGCAGCTTCACCATTTGAACTGCTGTCACCTAAAGTTCTTCCAACCCCACGGAAAGCAGTATTGCGTGGCTTCACGGGTTCCTATACATATATTGCCAAAAAGAAAATAGATAAGTAAAAAAAATTTAAATATACAAATAGAACACAAACTCAAAGCTGATGACAATAAACAAGAGGCATACTGGGTAGTTTTCATCCCGCCTTGTGAGGTTGAGACGGACAGAAGTTCGGCGATCAGCTGGTTCAAGCTCTTTGGGACATTCAGACTTCTTCATGCTCTGCATTGAGGTAAAATAATGAGAAGCATATAGTACTTCAACAATAAAACAATAGAAACCCGATTTAAGAGAAACAGAATCCTATTTAATTGAAAATGAAGGAACTATTATAGAAGAGAACCCTTGTAAACCCAAAGCAAAGCTCTTCATAGAATTAAAAGCATTAATTTATCCTTATAAAGTTACAAACGAACATAATAAATGGACATGTGAGTTGCGCTATAGGCCTTCGACAGATCAAACCATTTGTCGATAACAATTTTCTGATCTTGATGCATCTAACCCAATAAAACCTTTGTAAAAATAATTTCTCCATAAATATATAAAATAATTTATTAATAAATATTAATTTACATATATTATACAACATACTATCATTAAAAAAACGATACAACATAATAAACAAAAATATAAAACAAAACAAAGAATTGAAGCAGAACACGTAAATAAATAAAAAAAAACACAACACAACATAGCAAGGAGTTAAGGACAACGTAGCAACAGTGCAATAGAAGCAAACAAATAAACATAAAATACAAGATGCGGTACAAAAATGTCACAGAAAAGCTCTAAGAGAAGAGATGATTCTCTCTCTGCTGAACCTCTACGCTTTCTCACAGAAAAGGTACCTAATTATCCCCCCACTCATCCTCCATTCTCCCTATTAAGCTATGTTTACCTCTTTGAACCTACTAGCCACATCAGCAATTGTTCTCTAACTTCTCTATTCAGACTAGTTACTGGGCTTATGCCTAAACCCAATATCCCATTAGAAGACGACATGAATAACATCCACAAGTTGCAATTAATGGGACCAAGCAATAGTATTCAATAAATTTAGATGTCAAGACAAATGTTAAAATTTACAAAATATGGATATAAACCACCCAATCTTAACTCTTGGAAACAAAGCTGATAGCAAGTCAAGTTACCTCAAGGAATTCTGCATTTTGCGGATCTTCCAACCTCCGTAAAGGACCATCATTGACAGAAAACCCATTCCTCCAAAAGGTGACCACGTGTGTAATTGATTCTACTGGCTGAGGAGCAGATGGCACTGCCTCGCCGGAAAGTAATCTGGCGGATCCAGTAAAACTCCTAGACCTTGAAGAGTTTTCAGCAGGAGGCTCAACAGCTACCTGTTTAGCCTGATCAAAAATATCATCCACAGAATTACCACCCCTGGTAGGATCTTGGACAAGCATACCGCTGCGACAATGAAAACAAAAGGTACATTAAGAGGACTTTTAGCTTATTGAAACCTGTCAATTACATCAAATAAAACTAAGTTCCAAGATGGGCCTCTAACTAATTGAACTGTCAATATAATACAATTATACAATACCTCAATAACCAATAAGTCTTTCTAAGTTAAGGGTCTGTTTGAATCGATATATTCGAGCTTTTCTACTGACATAATATTTGTGAGACTGCTAGGGAGAATTTATGAAAACAACCCATGATGTTCATAAGTTGTTTTAAGCATTATTTCACAAGTTCTTCAAAACAGCTTATGCGAAAACAGCTTATGTTCATAAATCTATTTTTTCTAAAAACAAGGAACTCAAGTATAAGAGCTTCAAATCTAGAAAAAAAAAAAGATTTTTTAAATTAGCTTTATCTTTTCTAAAAATTTCTACAAAAAAAAAAACTTCTTTAAATTATTTTTTTAAAGCAAAAACAAAATCATTTCGATGGTAAAAACTAATGAAATAACATAAAAACTTATTTTATCTGCGTAAGCTAATTTTCATAAGCTAAAAGATAAGCCAATCCAAACAGGCCCTAAGTCAAACAAAAGAGCTTATGATATTGATAACTATGATGCATAACTAATTTCAACATTTGTTTTAACAAATCAAATTTTATTTTAAATCTTTAACCAAATCACTCAAAGTATATTCTTTTTTTTTATCAATACTCAAAAGTATATTCTACATTCAAGAAAGAAAAAGAAAACCTAAAATTATAGATAGATATAAACACACACAAAAAAAAAAAATATCAAAGACGTAAATAGAAACAAAATCTCACAATCCACAAAACCTAAACCTAATATCACAATTAATCATTATCAATTTCCCTAAGCAATCACACACATTTTCATAATCAAAAACAATAAAAATAATTATAAAAAAAAAATAAAAATTTACCTCTTCTGACCACCAGCGTAATACTCCTGCGGTTCATCAGACTCGGAATCAGAATCTTGATCACGTTTCACATCACGCAAAGTCCGAATCCCACTTTGCCTACTACCAGAGCCGCTTTTCTTACCAATCGACCGTCGAGATCGAAGCTCATACGGAGCACGTGACGGCGACTGAGACGGCGATTGCGAAGGAGGAGAATCATCAGGATGAAAATCAGGGGAAAGAGAATCGGAGGGTGAAACGGTGTCGTTTTGAGGAATAGCGGCATCGTTAAGAGGAAGAGTGGTGTCGTTGTCTAAGAAAGATGAAACGGCAGCGTCGAGATCGAAATTGTGACTTTCGAGAAAGAAAAGCGCTTCTTGTTTGGTTGAAGAAGTGATTTCGATGAATGAGTTGATTAGTGCGGTGGAATCGCTTGATGAGGGTTTCGGATTTTCGCTTTCCATTCTTTCTGTTTCTTCACGTTTTCTCTTCTCAGATTTTGATTTCATTCTGTTGTTTCTTTCTTCACACTTTATACTGTGCATTCACTTTGATTTATAAAATCAGGCCCACTGTACAACACGTCACATTAAATTAAGATTTTTTTTTTTTTTCTTCTTCTAATGATACATCTTAAAAATCTGATTACACCTCTTAATCATGATTAAAATATTCTTAAATTTAAGCTAAATTTCCAAAAGTATAAAGATTTTTTTGGGGAATTTGGGTTGTCTATCATTTTTGTTTGATCCTTAAAAAGTATTGAATTTCATCACATCTTAAGTCATTCCTAAAAAAAAAAAAATCACATCTTAAGTCATATACAAATAATTGTTTATGATTGATTGTGATTATACAAAGTGTTCTGCCGATGATGCATCAAATGAATCCTCTAAATTAAATTTAAAGAACAATGTAGGCGTATGATGATTATATTTTTCAATAATAATTTCAATCTTTCTATTAAAAAATAAAATAATTTAAAACATATTTTTTTTAAGAATAATATTTTAAGGGTTTAAAAAAAATGATATTTTAATCATCGAATCTAGAGCAAGTGGTTGACGGTTAGGGTTGTGAGCATTGCAAACTCTTTAGTTCAACTTTTACTAAATAACAATTTCTTTTTGATGATATTTGTAAATGAATTGTAAGATATTTTTAATAAAAAAAATAGTTTCAATGAATTATATAGACATAATTAAATATAGCTCCGGTTTGTTTTTGCGGTGAATGTAAGTCTAACGCGAGTATTCTCTAAAGCGACAAATTGTAGCTTATTTATTTTCACGTTAAATATGCCTTGGGACGCGAGAAATACTAATCTAATGCTATTCCAAACAAGCAAATAGAAGATAATCAAATAAAAACGGTTGTTTATACGATTGGATCAATAAATTTCACTATTAAATTAAATGAAATATGGTGAGACTTAATAATACAACGGTAGAAAGTAAATTTGTGCGAAATGCAATGTTAATTTACTTGTGCGCATTAGACAAAATCATTTTTTTTTGCACAAAGTGCATGTTCCTTGATATAGTATTTTTGAATTTGCATAAAAAGTTGTTTGCATCATTTTCAAAAATGTATTCACTATCTTTCTATGACAAAAACTTCGTAATTCATAATTCACTATTCCAAGCCTATCAGAGCTTACTGAATAGTTAAAATGTATTCTTAACCAATCAAATAACATTCTCCAATTTTAGTTCTTGAATGCTGTTGACATTCTTCACTACGTCTGGTTAAATGTTTGTATGAACAAATGAAATTCGTCTAAGCCAAAAAAAAAAAAAACTGATTCTTGTTACCCAAGAATTGTATTTGATGAATTACATGGGGCACTATGTGGTTACACATGGCCAACAAGGAGATTCCAATGTGTACAGACTCTACACTATCCTCAAAACTGAGTAACTGGTAAACTTGATATCCTTTCTGCTGCAATACGTGGCAGGAGCAAAAAAATTACCGTCATATATTCTTTGTTGAAAGACCATTTTGAATTTCCTTTTTTCACGTCTATGTGTGTTCCTGATCTGGCAAAACCTGAAAATATAGAACATTCATTAAATATTAATGCGTAGAAAATCCACATAGGTGTCACAAATTTGTAAAGCTCGTCGACACCGGCCAAAAGAATCAAACCTTATCTCCAACGTGAGCCCAAATTTGTGCACGCAACCATCGACCTTTAAGATGCATATGAACATGATGATTTCATTAACATTGGCATCTTTTGCATTGCCATTCACTTGTATCCATGTTTTGAAGTTGTGTAATATATAATATAATAACTGCAGAGCTATTTCATAGCTACAGATGCCGAGACAGCTGCTGCCTCAGTTATTAGGGAAATAGGTTGGCAAGCCTGGAGGCAAGCACCTATATCAAATGGAAACAACTTAGAGCCGTCAAATATAAGATTAACACCAGGAAGGATTGCCTCTTTGCTATCGTTTTCTTCTGCTTCAGTTTTCATTTTATCCGCTTGAGTTGCTTCTTTAACAGCCGTTGTGGCAGCTTCATCATCTGTAGTTAACGAGTATGATCTGCATGTACCATTCAATATAATACACTTCCTGAGACTTAGGATAATTAGGAGATAAAAAATACGAGCCTTATAAAAAACAATCCTTCTGGTTTATGTTTGTCAATGTAATGCTAAAAGAATTTTATGTAATGAATCTTATTGAATTAATAGAAGCTCGGAAACAAACCTAAGAATACTGCCATCAAAGCTCAACACTTCAGTTTGACTGCGCTGCCGGGTAGCAAGTTTTAACCTCTGATGGACACTTGATGCCCCTGAAATGGGACTAGAAGGATCTATAAGTGGATTCCACCTTCCACTGGCATGGTTCTGAAGCTTCCTGAAAGACTCCTTTGTTGGCTGTTTCTGGTAAAGAAGCTTTGCAGTGAAACCTGTTGATTGGTACTCAGCACAAATGTCATACAACTTCTTCCTTAAGTTTTGCATCGCATCTTGGTGTCCAACAAATGACCCAGACTGAAGCATCTCCGATGAAACTATCCTTCTGCATATATTACTACACAAGGTTGGACTAAATAGTGGCATCCCAAATTCCAAACTCAACGGAACCCATTCGTACTTCATTTCAGAGGATAACTGACCCGATTCTTTTCCAATAAATAATCTCAATAGCCGAATATAACCAACTGTCCACAGTTCCATCTTGTCGGCCAAATTTGCCAACAGAGAATTCAGATTTGAATTTTCCTCTTTACAAAGTCCTAACTCTTCTCCTACAGAGGCAATAGTCCCATCTGCATTCTTTACGGGTAAAGGGATATCCAAAGTAGCTGCTTTTCCAGATTTATTAAGATCGTACTTACTGAGTGGCAGTACCAACACCGCAGAATGTTTAAGAAGTGAATTTAAACAATGTAAGAGTATACTTCCCTTTATTAAATTTCCTTCAAATTTCTTTCCAAGCCCTCCTACCGTGTTACTGTCCCAAGACCATATAAGGGCTTTCTCACAACCAGCTAATGGAGCAGGAAGAGAGAGCATACACTGTCCTTTCATCAGAACAACTGACAGAGGCCCACTAGCTGCCGTTGAATATAATACCAATTTCATCCAAGGACTCATAGAAGAATATGTGGGAGGACCAAAATGAACTGGACCTGTAGGTCTTGGAAGAATTGAGGAATGGGAAAGAGGCACTATGGACACAAGTATATCATAGTCACGAATAAACAAACGGTTAAGTGTTGCTGGTGCAAGAGAAGCCAAGCTTTCAGACCGGAGAATGTCTACACGATATTTCTTTTTCTTTTGCATTTCTGTTCCAACATCTGACCCTTCCACTTCTACTAGTTTATCGTCGGTATGTAAATTTGTATCTGACTTATCGACATGCTGAGCGTGATTAATGCCATCTTCCGAAGTATTAGAATGGACTCCATCGTCCATGCTACTAGGAATATGTTCTGATGAATCAGAAGCCTCTGCTACATTCTTCTCTGATTCAAAATTTTCTAAATCATCAGTTTTTATTACCGCTTCGTTATCACCAGAGTTTCCTGATCTGTCGGCCACAGAGATTTCAGGCTCAGCTATCACAGAACATGAATTATCATTGCTTGAGGTAGTGGCACCTAGTTTATCTATATCTTCCACTTCTTTTTTATCAGCAGGTATTCCACCCGAATGCAGACACTCTAACACACAACGCAGACTATATGCATGATTTGCAAATTCTTGTAGCTCTCCCTCAAATGTTGCACCCTCCAGGGTGCTAAGATCCTTGCAAAGATCAGCAATGCTGGCATGACCCAATTTCCCCGCTTCGTAGAGTGTAACGGCATGAGTTTTCAGGCCTGACAAAGTTCAACAAGTAGGTTGATCTTGATAAAACATACAAACCAATCTCAACCAAAGGACAATATTGAACCCTGATTGTTCCAAGTCAAGAAGGGTAGACCCACTTAAGGGAAGTACCTCTCCTACCAGTACCTATTTTTCTCATTCACAAGACATCATTGAAACATTGTTCAAGAGAAACCAAGCACTTTACCACTTCAACTAACAGACATAGTAGATTGGCATTTTACTTTAGCAATGAGAAAATCCAAAAAAGAGAAGTGGGAGAAAATGGAAACCTATATAGATTTATTAGCCCAACACATAATTATTAAAGTTGAGTTTCTAACTTGAATTTTCTTGTCAGATACTTGCATTAAATATTACAATACATGGCCTAGCTGACAGTCACACCATATCTCTTATTCCTTCTGAAATGGATTCACATGACTGATTTTTTATGCTATCGATAAGCACATTAACGGAAAAAAGTAAACAACACGAGTTTTATTAAACTATTTCTGGAACGGTGGAACCCTGTAAAACTGTTATAACTTAAATTTATATACTGAGAATTTTATGGATTACGCATTAATCTCTGGCAATCAGTTCGAAATATAACCAGATTGCTAATAAGTTGTTGTTTATGCCCCAAAACAAAAAGGTGGCAAGTACTAGAAGAAAAATTATTGTCGCACATACTTTGATGTCTAGCCAAACAGAAACCGGAAAATTTTGGCCCTTTGAAGCTTGAAAACATTATCTTTCACTAAAAACTATCAGAACTAGGGCAGGATTGGATTATAGAGCTAAAAACATCTGCATGAAATGTGAATGATAATGATAGCTTACTCGTATACATCATCATTAAAAAGTCACGAGCACCCTTAATATGGATTACTCACAACTTTCTATGTCAGCACAATTGACATAATTCTGAGAACTATACCAAATGAATTTAAGCTTCAAGAAAGGAGGAGCAAAAGATCTATACCTGGTGAAACCGATCCCATCATAAGATAGGACGTGATATTAGCGTCAACTATGAAAGCGACACGAGTAAAGGCAGAACGTAGACCATTGTTTCCTGAAGCTGAAACATCCCCTTGATGAGTGGAGTCATTGTCAATAAACATATTCTCAGAACCCTGACTAGCAATAGAAGCATCATCGTCGCTGACTGTACTTCTAGGCGACATTGGTATACTTGAATCTCCAAGAATAGATTCTGGATCAATCACTTTTGTCGCCCATCCCAAACGACACACAAAAGAAGCAGCAGACTGTAATTGTAACAATTCAGCCTGTAGGGTTGTTGCCAGCTCACGAACAGTTGCATTTTCATTTGAGACTACAAAAACTGCATACAACAGCCTGAAAACAAAAGGTCCGTAATTACTTGAACTATATAGAAACATAAAGTTTGAACAAAAATGATGTAAACACAGACTGAAACAGCTGTTTTACTCTTCAATAGGATCTTCATAAGACTGCTCCCTGTTGGAAACAAAACCTTCAAGCCTGGAAACTGAGCCACCATAAATACAAATATTATTGAAATTACTTAAAGAGAAGGCTTTTGAAAATGGTGTTTTACATGCTACTATATCTACATCTTCCTTTCATTATTTTTTATCTTTAAGTATCCACTTACGATTTTGTAACCAAATAAGTCATGCTCTGTGATAAACTCAAGAGCTTATTGTCAATCCAGTTGGATCTGACCAACTGATAAGTCATGATAAGCCATGCTCTGTGATAGCTGAGCCTGAAACCAGTTGGTCAGTTCCATCAATTTAGATCAAAACACAACTGATTCTGTCCTACTTATTTAAATTATGAAGCTTCCAACAAAAACTCAGGAATTATACTTTTGATAAAGAAGCTACCAAAGCAATGCCTATTAAGTTAAAATATATAGAACAAACCATAATCGGAATACACCTTTAAACCGATCATCAGGATATAAAGGAACTTCAAAATAGATAAGCCCTCGCCTGCAAAGACCCCTTACGATATCAGGATCAAACATGACGAACGATTTTGCTTCCTCCTTACAGACTTTGTCTACAGTGGCCGTTTCCTCGTTTGATAGTTTCTATTAAAGGTGAAAATAAATAGACAACAAAGTAAGAGTAAATAATTGCTAGCATTTTGCCAAATGTTATTTCTCACGGCCAATGAGCCATAAAATTAGTAAATCCTTCGCTATTTTATAAGGGTGAAGGACATACCCCACCTTAAATTCCTCCAAGGTAAAGTTCACAAGACAAACTCCCCACCAGGGTTCAATTGGAAAATCCACAGGCTGAGTTGGCAAAAGTTCTTTTGCTATTGACTTGTTAAGTTTCCACATTATTTTCTGCATATTCCCAAAAGAACATTGGCAGGTGAGTAAGAAAAATATATGTTGCCAGCATACTTTGAGCATAATGATATGTCCGAGATTAGTTGAGTATATTATCCAAAACCAAATCATTGTCCCGAGTAAGGGACATCAAAGTTGCTGAACTCGTAAACTCAAATTGCTGAGGATAATGATTGGAAAAGAATAAATCACCTATTTTATCTCTAAGTAATGTCATAGAGAATATATAATACTACAAGCATTTATCTGTCTTACAAGGATCCTAACCATAAATGATTGCTTTTCTACATCGACTTCAATGGCACGTCATTTTATACAATGGTTCATTGAATTGTACTTTTTACCTATTGAATAGAATCCTTGAAAGTAACATTGAAACAAGGATTGCTACCGGTAAATATGCATACAATAGCATAGATGCAATTCAAGTATTAAATATACTTTTATATGTAACCTACAGGAAAAATCTATGTAGTACCTTAGATCTGCACTTATTCATTATATCAATAAACTCATTTCTCCCAATTCCAGTAAGTCTTAAAGCGTCTGCAGCACTAAAATTCGGGATGCTGTCATAAGGTTGCTCTGCAAATATTCAATACAAGCAGGAAATTTTAAAAGGCCAGTTTCTATGAAACAAAAGTTAGGCATGATCGTCATGTACGGAGCGAATTCAATTGGAATTTTAATAAGGGAGCAACATAGTTACCATTTTTCATCACTTCAAAAATCATATCACAGTAATATCTGAAAGGTGATACTCTCATTACACGACAAACATATTCTGCCAGATGATAAGGAAATAGCTGCAAGTGACAACAAGGACATTAAATGCAGATGTCCTACAGAAAAAGCAAAAGATGAGAGCATTGGCCAAAATCAGAAAAGACTGATATAAAATTCTCTTTTTTTTAATAAATAAAATCACAAGGTAACTAGATCAATTTAGCTATGAAAAAGTGATCTCAGAGCTAAAGAAACTAAGATATCCTCTAATTGCAACACTGCACTTTTGATTTGCGAAGCATGATATAAAATTCAATCCTCTCCACAAAATTCTATCATTGCTTTCTGATAACTTAAGAGCAAAGGCATTTAAAGATTTGTAACAATGTTTTGATATATATAAGTTCAAATTTCAGGAGTCAAACAGAGTACCGGACATTCTGTAAAGCACATACAGCTAGATTCTTCCGCAAGTAGCGCATCATATTTTCATAATACTCGCTTTCTTTACAAAATGTACAAGCAAAACAACTATTCCATTGAAGTCTCTTCTTTACGCAGTATTCAATTATCCTGGATAAAATACCCATGGTCAGCAATAGAGAAGGAAGTATTAAATTATGAATTTACCAAAAACAAAAAAAAAAGAAGACATGTCATTCAAGAAATTGACACATGATCCTTGAAATGAATGAAGTGTATCACCTTATGGAAACCTCATTAAAAGAGGGGGAAAAAACTCACAACTGAGAATCATCTAAAATCAAACCTACTGTTATTATATGGGTTTTCTGGTTAAATGCGCTACAGCCTTTGAAACCAAAAGCTTCCTCGTTCCTGTGTAAATTTAATCTATTATGCCGTTGAAATGTATGCTTCTCTCTAATCAACTATGAAACACATGAAAAACTCAAACACGTGAAAAACTACACTAAGCTCCTCGTCCTTTATAATTCCATAATGAAGATATTTCTGTCGTATGAAGTCGTGAGTATACCCTACAGGCATGACACAGAGAGAAACATAGAGGATGAAAAAACTAGATAGTGAGTAGTAGTAGCAGCAGGAGGACTCGACTCTGTAAATATTGTTGAAAACAATAATGTAATGCAATTTCTTCTTTTTTGAAAAAGTTGTATCATAATAAGAGTTATATAAGCTTAAGAAAAGATCTCTAATCTCTTTCTTTGAACTTCAATAATGAAAAGCCTTAACCAAAAGGGGCGGGGGTGAGTGAAACACTGCAGAGATGGCAAACAAGCAACTGCAATGCTCTCTCAAACTCAAAGTTATGGCTCTAAAATCCACGACTTAGGCCTTAGCTGTTCTCAATTTATCGGTGACTCTAAGAAATGTTGTTTTTAGAATTGTTTCTATAATCAAAGACATGTTGAGGTTAAATTATTTTCAAACAAGTTTTAAACTGTTTCTATAGCTTAAGAACATGTCTCTCTCAAACACTTACACAAGTGCGTGTTATAAGATAAGCTCAAATAAACTGCAAATAAGCTCTTTCCAGTTAAGTACAGCTTATTTAAGTTTGCTTAATGATAAAGTATTTATGAGCACTGTTGAATTACTTAGTGATTATTATGTACTTAGCATATGTTTGGTTCCATTTGTAGAGGAGCCAAAATTGATTCTAGAGGTGTAGAATTATTTTTGACATGTTTAGTTGCTCTCGACTATAATTGATTTTCACTCTAGAAATGATTCTAACTTAAACCTAAAAATTGAAGCTTTCGATTTTAGAATTGATCTTTACACTTAAATTTATTCTTTAACTCACTTTTATATGAATGTATACAAATATAAATCACTTTACTTTACTTTGAACTCACTTAGACTCGAAATCCATTATACAAAATCAATTTTTGTTACCATAGAACCAAATAGACACGTAATTAAATCAGATAAGTTCTTATTTATAATTACCAAATACTAACCATAAGAGATTAAGAGGTAATGAAGGAAATTAGTGTCTGTTACCTTGCCATCCATTCTTCCTTGGAATGAACCGTTTGATGAAGTCGTCTAGGAAGATTCTCCCATTGGCATTCTTCCTTAATCGCTTTTTCCAACAACTGTTCTTCAACTGTCGCTGGAGCACGCTGCATTTTTCACCACTCATCCAACAACACCACAGTACCTACAAGCGATTAATCTACGTTGGATTGATTAATGAGAGAATTGTTGACTACGCACAGCGATATAACAATTATTATTATATAACTAATTAATTAATATAACTTAACTGATTGGTGTAACTAACTGTTACATCTTATAACATATTAGAAGTTAGAACCTTGGAGGAATTCAAGATACGATCCGCGATGGCTCAATCTGGGAATTCGCAAAACCAGAAACGTTAATAACAGAAACGGAAAACAGAAATGAAGGATTGAATTGAAGTGATTGGATTTCACGTGAATTGATTGATGGGATCAGATATACTTGATTAGCGTTGAGACTGAAGCGATGGTGTGAGTGGGAATGTGGATGAGAGAAATGGCGAGAGTGTTGGATTAAGCTTCATCATACAGGGAGTTTGTTGTTGTTCTTCTTTTCTTTATTTGCATGAGAGCGATCTCAACAAAAAGATGATCCTAGTTGCATGGCATTTGCCTCAATTCATTGGACTTCTATGGTGTAGTCAAGAAAATGACTTTTTTGAAAAAGTCATTTTGTTCAACCAATAGCATAGTTGTTGATGCCATGTGGCTAATGTCATTTTGATGGACCATTGTAATCTTAATTTTACTTTATTACAAATTAGTCCTTATACAAAATATTAATTAGTTTTGATTTATTAACTTATTTTATTTAAAATAAAATCATTTTTTGTTATTTCATCTGTTCTGTT
>Ga0315915_1001569_pt1 | contig 27855 bp, 12 predicted proteins | sample MpolbnodulesMG_FD_207738 | JGI IMG/M metagenome (GOLD analysis project Ga0315915, IMG submission 207738) | Medicago polymorpha root nodule microbial communities from Los Angeles, California, United States - branched nodules | ecosystem: Host-associated > Plants > Roots > Nodule | place: USA... | reverse complement strand
TTTGTTTCAAAATAATAAAGTCCCTAGAATAATTAGTTTGTCTAATGAAACATTAAATGTGATGAGACCATATTAAACATAAGAACATTATTCTTAAAGTATATGTAATCATGCTTTAATATGAATTGAGATAATAATAAAGCGAAGAGACTATTATGTATGTAAACTGATGACCACATCTCACTGGTCATCGATATGAGATATCAAGTTTATACACGTGTATAGATATTTGTCATACCCCATTTTTTGACCTAAGATACCACCGATACGCATCATCTGACCCTGATCAATCTCTGACTTTTCAGTGAAAAATTCGGCAGAGAGGTATTTTAAAATACCTCATTTTTTATTCTGAGTCGGGCCCTCTGCTCACTTTATCTTTTTTATTATTTTAATTCCATCTTTTATTTAAGTTTTAATTAACTTTAATTTTGTTTATAAAATTTTTTATTTTCTTTTTTAATTAAAATACCTTGTCCCTTTTTATTTGTTTTAGTATTTATCTTCTTTTTTAGTTTTATTTTGTCCATATCCAAATAGTCCAAATCCAGAAATTTTCATCCCAATCCAAGCACACAGTCTGTCAAACGTGTTTCAATTCTGAAATTCAGCAACAGATACATCTGCCTTCTCCACAAGCCAAGGGAATTCGGTTCTTTAAAAAACCCTAAACCTGTCATTATAAAGAAAACAACCAAATTCAACACACGGGAGGCCGAAAATTCACTAAAATCAAGCCAATTTCAACGCACAAACAGCCAGAAAACGCATAAATAAAATACACCAGAACCACCATCAATTCTTAATAACCATTTTTTTCTCCATCAATAAAAGACCTGCAATACAATAATCACGAAAACCACATCAGAAGAACCATCAAACCCTATTCATTTTTTTCAGTAACCCTTTTTCAAACGATCGTCTCATAACACCAACAACCATCATCAAAACATCATAACCATACATAAATCCGAAAACAGCCAATACCAACAACAATAATCCAACAAACCGATCCAAACCCACAAACCCATCACGGTAACCGAATCAAACTGTCACGGCTGCTGCACCTCAACACAAATCCGCGACTAGAAAACAGAAACAAATTGGAGTCCAGCCACGAAGTTTCCGACACCAACCTTCGCGAATATGAACGACAACAACATCAACGCCACTTCTTTTCAAACCGATTCAGAGGTAGTATATTTTCTCACTCTTAGATCTAAGGCTTGTATATTGATGTTTTGAGTGTAGGAAAGAAAAGAGGAGAGTGAAACGGTATTAAAAAGTAATTTTATTTTAAGTCTTGCATGCATTTTATTTTATTTATGTCATTTATTTTACAGCAAGGATTTTAGAATGTGAACTAGGCTTAATGTAAATAATTTATTTATTTTTCTGTCATTTATTTTTATTTTTCCCGCAGACCATAACATGTATCCTAGGCTTAATGTAAATCATGCATGTGTGCGTGTGTGGGTATATGCTTTATTTTTTATGCTTCTAGTTTAGTTAAAGGTTTTTGTGATGACCCAACGTCACCGCAAAATACCTACGTTTTATGTTCTTGCTCCGTTAGCTTTTATTATTACTCAAAAACAAAAAACATGCAAATAACCACAAAAATCACAAAAAAACTTTTTTCACAATAAACCTTGATTCAAAAATCAAGTGACCCTTTTATTTTATTCTTTCATAAATCAAAGATTGCAATCAATTTTAAATACACTTTAAGTCATTTTCCTTTAACATAAAAAATACAAACAAGCTTATTTTGCCATTTGGCTTTTCATTTTAAAACTTTTCTTCAAAACTATTAAAAGAAACACATCCAATCAAATCAATTTTTACCCTGAACTACGAGGTTTTGATCCCTCACGGGTACGTAGGCAAAGGACACTCGTCCTTCCAAACAAATAGATTGTGTCATTCAAACGATGTTTGTAACAAGGGTTACACAATCTATGTCTTGTGTTCGATATAAATATAAGGGTAATTATATCCATGCTAGTTATCACATATAGATTTTGTCAGATTAGATGACATTCTCGTCAATCGGAGGCAGTGACATATTTCTAGGTGCCTATCGATGTTTATAATATTGAATATATTATGATTTAATATTATTTTCAACGTTACAAAAATCTACATGGTCACACACAAAATGATAGATAGATGAGAGAAAATAAATAGTGATTATTCGTTTCAGTGACAAAATTTCTACAATTCAAGAAGGAACATTATTGATGTATTATTTTGTTGGGCGATCCAATTGTTGTACGACAGGTGTCGATTTTACTTTGGTGGCCAATCGGATTGCAACATACGTTTTATTTTTTGTTTTTTTTCTTTTAGTTGCTTCATATAATAATTAATTTATAGTTACTGCCTATAAAAATTCCATGTTACATTTGATCATTTCATCTGCCTTTTTCTTTCTTTTTCACATATTGTTGTTGGTATTAACAAAAGGAAGTGTTGCAATGGCTCCGAGATCGTTTGATAACATCTCTAAGATCAACCCGAAAGGAATCATGGACCATAAATGGCACTAATTAATTTAATATTTTTTAGCAAGTTAAAACAATTGTGATAAGAATGAATATTTTTTTTCAAAGGAAGTGATAAGAATGAACTTTTTTTTAAGGATATAAGAATGAACTTAATTACTTTTAATTTACTCATATACTTTCTTAAAATGTTGTCATTACTTATGAGTTTTTATATTTATTTTGCAATGATATAAAAATTATACTTAATTTTTATATCTTTACATTAATAGTGGTGATTTGTAACCAAAAAAATAAAAAATAGCAGTGGTGATTTGCTTGAATTGTTTTTCTATAAATATCGGTTCCTATTTTACCATACTTCACACCACTTCTTTGACATTAAGTCAAAGAATTCAAAGTTCTTTCAAAATTTTCTATTTTTTTTTTCGTGTTTCAACAATTTTCATTTTTTTCAAAGGCTCCAAAACCAAAAATTGACTTAATTTACGAGATTAATTCGTTAACAGAATCATGGAGTGTGGTTTGTATTGTTCACCTTTGATTTGTTCTTGATGTATCAAACTTCAAGCTTCCATTCTCACTAGACACGATGATGACAGATGCATTTTTATGCATTTTTAATATTATATTTTATTATTATAGTTAATTTTTAATTATGAATAATATAACTATATTTATTTATTTCTTTTTGATTGATCAATATACATAAATTTTCAAACATTGAGTTTGATTTGTGTAATTTGATGGTATCAGTTTGATTTTATCATTTGTTACATTTTATTTTGAAAGATGTGATGAAAATGCTTATAAAAGAAAAGATGTTATAAAAAGAATGATTTGAATTAAACTTGATTGTGATGAGTGTGTTTATTCTTAGATTGTTTCTCTTAGTAAAATTTGATTCTTTTAACGACGAGCTATGGGTATTCAAATCCAAACCGAGCTATGGGTACTCAAATTCTACGGATTGTTTCACTAATGACGAGTTATGGGTACTCAAATCCAAACCAATCTAAAATAAAACCACATGTGTGATAAAAAAACAGAAAACCACACAAAGTCTACAAAACGATTTAAACTGCATGTAATTTTAATTTTAAATCGATGGATTGTTGCCTCAACACTAATTCAAAACACACAAAAAAGCCTATTGACGAGCCACTTTTTTTTTTTCTTACATAGAAATGTATGTTGTAAACTTGACTATGTTGGTGCGTTCAATTTTCAATTGAAGTAGAATTTTCATTTATTTTTTTACCTTCTTTTTCTCTTGATTATTTTTCCTTTTTGCTTTACACTTGGATAATATATTAAACAAAAATGATTATTGGACACCCAAACCTCAGTCAACCGAGAGAGAGATAAAGATAAAATAATATGTTGAATAAGTGTAAAAAAGCTTAGCATAATTATTCGCATTCCTTTAAAGATATACTATTTCATATAATTTTAATAATTTATCAAAATTATAATTTGCTTTAAAATAATTTTGAAATATTATTATTATTTTAAAAAGTGAATATAAAATTAGTTAACATCGTTGAAATTGATTTGTCTCATGTGAAATCAATTTTTGTATATGATTTTATTTTTTGCTAACAAAAGTTTAGGATAGGTGGTAGGTGTCCCTGTCTAAAGTTTCTATATGATTTAATAAATTTGTTTGCCAATAGTTGTATTGGCTTTTTGTTATTCTATAATTTGAATCTTAAATGTTGATAGCTTAAATAATATTACATTAGTGATGTTAAAAAAAATCCATTTTGATTGGAAGCTTTCTATTATGTCAAACAATTTTGACCGAAAACTATTCTTTATTAATGTAACATTAATTTTGTAAAATATAATTGTGATTTCAATATTTACTCAACAACAACTAATCATAAGTATATTTTCACAACTTCAAAGACTTAACTGTTCAATTTTATTTATTTTTGGCAAAAAGTTTTAATTACTTTTTTATTACTGAATAAGTTTTTTTGTTTGAGATTAAATTGGATAGCTCAGTTTTTTTAAGGGTTAAAATAGATCTTCACTCTTTTTTATTATGTTATAAAAAAGATAATAGTAATCATCACGGGTTGGATCGCTCATTAGCCTACAATGGGTTGGATCGCACATTAGACAAAGAGCAACCACATAAGTGAAATTGACGTCAAATCATCATCCAAAACATTCCATCATTATGTATATTGGTCATTTCACTTACACATTTCTCGACACCAATTCTTGGATCAAATGTGGAAATGTAAGTCACAATTGACACATTAACATATCTCATTTAAATTTGAGACTATCTGTGTCTGTGATTTGGTGACATAACCAAATAAGGTGAGACGAAAAAACAATATAGTAAAAATTGTGGGTTGATAGTAGTTTCATACATGGCACATCAACATACATCACTTTGTAACTGTGTGACTTTATGTGTCTATGATCTGGTGAGAAAATCAAATAAGGCCAGAGACACAATATGGTAGAAAATATAGGTTAGTAGTGGTTTCATAAAGAGATGTTTTTGTTTCTTTCTTTCACGAGAAGAGAGAAAACAAATTAGAAAAAGAAAGAAGATGGAAAAGGAATTTGAGCATGAAAGAAATGATAAGGGAAAAAACTAATAAGTGTGTTTTACAAACATGTATTTTATAAAAAAAAATGTCACATCAATTTAAAATGTCTAATAAACATGTATTTTATAAACTCACCAGGACACATAATATTTTTTCATTGTCACATCCCACCAAATAACAAAAGTGTAGAAATTTTGTCAAAATAAAAGTTGGTTAAATTTAAAATAATAAAGGTCGAATAAAAAACTACATGAAAGCGAATGACATCCAAAAATTAAAATTTAAAATAAAAATATAAACAAATGACAAACAAACAAATCATCATAATGTTGAAACTTTTGTGGGACCCTGCATTGGGATGTATCATCACATTAGACTAAGAACAATCACCCAAGTGAGATTGATATCACATCTCCCCTCAAAGTCTTAAGACATTAGGTATATGTGTCATCTCACTTATATGTTTCTTCAACGTTTACTCTCTATGTACATGATCTACCACCAAGACCCACTTCCGCTCCCCCACAATGTTGAATCGGGATATGATGCCATCATTAGACCTTTTGCGGAAGCCAATACTGGTGTGGATCAACACATTAAACAAAGAGAAACCACACAAGTGATAACCTCACATCTTCATCCAAAATTTTAAGGCTTAAGCATATGAATTTTTCACTTGTTTGTTAATGGACTTTCACTCTTTTATTCAATGTTCGTCTTTAATTGACACTGGATACATAACAATGTTATTTCTCTCAGATATAGCGAAATTCTAGCCCGTGCTTGACACGAGTGTCCAAACTAATAAACATTTAATTTAATGATTGTTTTGAAAAAAACAATAGTTAATGTTGCATTTGATCAAACTTTTAACATGACAAGTAAATAAAAATGATTTTTTTTCTTTTCTTTTGTAAACACATCAATTAAAAAATACTCCACAAGGGGAACAATGTTTATTGTGCAAATATACCAACATTGAATTAGTGTAAGTGATAAATTTTTTGATCTTTTAACACAAGTGATCATGGATTGAACCCCTTACCTTATTAAAAAGTTCTTTTAAAAAAAGAAGAAACCACATTATAAACACCACAATTGTTCTATAAAGTTCAATCATCATTAAACTGCGGTAGAAATGTGTCCTTATTACATGGTAGTCCAACAAATTCATTGCGCAAAGAATAATGAGTTACTATGATGAATGCGTAATAATCGTTAGGCACAATTAAGAGCAACAAAAATTGTGTGATTGTCTTTGCTATATCATCCCCAAGTTTAGTGATCATCAGAGTACTAGAATGGCATGTGTTTCTTTATCAAGAAACTATACTTATTCTATGTAATTGCATTTATTTTGTTGAGTGTGTATGGCAAGTGAATCCGGCATACAAAATTTGACCAAACCCTTTGTATATTGTCAACATCAATTCCACATTTAATTTGCTTGGCAATAAGGAACCTGCTTGTTTGTTTCTTCGCAGGATTCAAATAGCATTAATTTAGAAAACAAAAATATTTAAAGGACAAAAATACCCTCACACTGTTTAGTGCAAAACCAACAGAAAACAGGACAGCCGTCAGCCGCCTACTTGGAAATCTCCGTCAAACCACGAAGACTTGTAGGTCCCACTCCCGTATTTCTTGGCCCACTTTCCACCGTCAATGAAGTCATCCCACACGTTTTTCCCCCAACTAAGTAAACCAACATAGATTTATCATAAAAAGTAAAAAATTGTTAACCAATATCTTATGATCATTTTCAAATATCCTTAAACTATAAGTTTTTGTAAAAAATTATGCATTCATTTCACAAATTCTAAATTAACCAATAAAATGTCAAAATTGTTAAATCAAATTTTTCATTTACGTCTATAAGTTTATAATAATAGCCAGTGTTATTTTGTCATTTGTTAAAAGAAAAATATTGAAAATTAAAATATTCATTAGCTGCTAGACACAAAAGTTAAAGTAACTAACATAGAGATTCCTTTGTTGTGATCTAATGCAGCGACAGTCCACGATACGCACACGTCTACATTCACAGAACGTGTTCCAGAAGTAACCGACATTGCCGACCAAGCTCCACGTCACCATCCACTTGCGTATTCATCTTCTCCCATACTGCCACGTGTCCCCTTGTAACGGCTAGTTTTTTTATCCTCTCTCCACTCCCAATTTTAACCGCCATTTTGGAGTATGATTTTTGTTTGGAAGGTTCCCGTAATTTCCTCATTCCTCACGCGGTTTTGTGCTGTCTCCACTTTCTACAACTTTTTTCATTCAATTAAAATTTTAATTCTCATTACTAACCATAGTTGAACATGTATTTTGTAATACTCATTTAATTAATAACGCACTCAATTTTCATAAAGTCCGAAAAATTTACAATCAATATTTTACTGAGTCATAAAATAGGAATTTAATGTTTTTTAGATACATTTTCATGATAATTCTATTCAACACGTGTTGGAGAATCAAATACCTTCTTAATCGTAATTCAAATTTAGCACGTTGTAATTGTTAACTCTTTTTCCTAAACTCAACCTCGTTTATTTAGAATTTTGTTTTTAATCGATGCAATTTTATTTTTTTTAATTCTTGTAAAATTTTTGATCAACATTATGTTATTCTTAAAAATGGTAAAGAAAAATGTTATAAGAACTAAAACGTGTAATTTTTTTTAGAGATTAAATAAAATTATGAATATTTTTAAGGTCCATTTACTTGATTAGCTCATAATTTGATATTCTATTTTTTCCTTGTAAATAAATAAAAATATATTAATAATCAATTAAGTAAAAAATGCTAAATACATCTTTTGGTCCTTTAAGATGACAAAAATATCAGGTTAGTTTTTTAAGTTTCAAATATGTTTTTTTTAAAGTTTTTTAGTTTGTAAATAAGCCTTTTAAGTTCTTGATTTAATGCACCTATTTTATATTTTTTTTTAAGTTTTTATGTTTCAAACAGGTCCTTAAAAGGGCAATAGAGAATTAAAAGACATATTTAAAACTTAAAAAATTTAAAGCATTAACCAGGTATTTTTTTTTCCAAACTTATAAGACCAAAATAGGTATTTAGCCTAAAAAAAAATTATGAATATGTAATATATATATTATTATTTTAATCCTTGTAGGTTTTATTAAAAACGTTTTATTGATTTTTTTTTGAAAGAAAAAACGTTTTATTGATTTTGAAGTGGAGGGATTTTAATCCTTAAATTTTCAATTTAAAATTTCATTGATTTTAATGTGGAGGGATTTTAGTCCTTAACTTTTGAAATTAAAATTTCATTGATTTTAAAGTAGAGGGAGTTAAAAACTTAAAATTTTTAATAAAAAATTCAAAACTTAATTGAGTGGGTTTTCCATTTCTATATAAATGACATTAGATTCCCCCAATTCGAGCCTCAATCAAATATCGAGTCTTATTTTAAATCCTCTCATTTAACTTAACTAACGCCTTCAATCACAAATAGTAACCATTCTTAGGTTCATTTTCCGATCTCCTTCTTCCCTGTTTTTCTGTCTCCAATTTTCCCATCATAATCTCTTGTTTAATTAAACTATTAAGTTTTCATTTCAATTGCGTCGATGATGTTAAGAAGAACGGTTTCAGATATCACGCTAGGGTTTGATACTTATAGTTATGGTCGTGCTCTTGGAAGAAAAAGGGTTGTTGTTTCAAACAACAATGAAGCTTCTGATTCCGATCCTGTAACGGCTCCATTGAAGAGAATGTGCAGTGGAAGATTCAATCCCATTTCTGAAAAATCTCGCCTTGAAGCCCTTCCTCAAGATCTCCTCGTAAGTTTTGCAATCAATTTCACCGTTTAATTCACCATTTTTCATTTCAGATTCTCTATTTAATTTTGCTGAATTTTTTTTTAAATTTTTTATTTGTTTTTTTTACAGGTTAGGGTTTTGTGTGGTGTTGATCATGATGATTTGGAACAGCTTTTTAATGTCTCTACAACGATTAGAGAAGCAGTAAGTGTTATTCTATATAAATCAATTTCAAAAAAAATTCATTTTCGATTCAATTTGTGTTTTTTTTCCCTTTCCATTTTTGAATAAATTTGTGTTTTTTATTTTTTATTTTTTTCAATTGATTTGATTGTGCTAGTTTTGTAACTATTTTTGGGGTTTTGATTTTGCAGGGTGAAATTGCTAAGCAGATGCATTTTGAGTTTAGTACTCCAAAGAAAAGCGGTGTTGCTGTTAGATCACCATTTGATATTGAAAATGGGTTTGATGATGAAATGGAAGCTCCGAATGCACCGATGATGTCGAAGAAATCGAAGCCAAGGTTGAGTGCTATGAAACTTGCTGGTATCTCAGTTTCATTGTTTGGTTAATTTGAGCAAAAAATCAAGGAGGAGAAGCAGCAATTCATGGTGGAATAGTTGGTGTTGTTTCTCTTGTTGAGTAAATAGATTACTCCTGTTATTCTTGTATATTGAACTATACATTAGAAGGGCTTTTTAGAGGGATTAAGATCTTCAAATCATTCGTTGAAGATTGATTTTGCTTGGTTGTAATCTTTTCTGTACATCTATAGGCAGATAGAATGGGACAGAGAGTCTAGTGATTTTGTTTGGAGGGATATCATAGGTCCTTTTAATTATCTGATAGAAATTGCATACTCTTTATGCTTCTATAATAAAAATGATGATTAATGTTTCACCTTTTATGATTAAATTTGTTCCTTGATGTTATTACTTATTATTGTTGTGTTTTCTTTCATTTCAAATCTTTGTATTAGATTCATTTTCCTTTGGTGGTGGTCTTTGAAATATACACAGAATGTTCATAACTCTGGTGAATTTTTTCTATTTTTGTTTGTAAAATTGTCATTGGTAGCTAATGCCTATTAGTGCCCCACTGTAAAGTGGAAATAAACAATCTGATACATCATCATCAATCATGGTCCACAAAAATTTGAGGGAAACTTAGATTGTGATACTTGACTTAGTTTGAATGAACATCTTTAGACTTGAAGACTGTAAAAGCCATCATTTTCATTCTTTTAGTTTAGTCCTGGAGGTTAACATAAATCTATATACCACATTATCTATGATGCACAGATACTCTTTAGATTAGGCGTGTCCAGGTATCCAACACCTGTGATATCTGACACCGACACGACACCGACATTTGTAATTACACTGAATTATATAATTTTTTTAAATTATTAGCGATGTCGGTGTAACAGTGTACTATTATTCTTTAACCGTATCTGCGAGCCATTTGGAAAACTCAAATTTATGTATGGCTATTTCATGTGTATTTATGAGTCTAACAATCATTGGTTCTATCTATGTCTTGAGAACTTTTTATTTGCTTTAGTTTTTGACAACCATGAAACCAGAATGACTCAAAACCCCCCTTTGACCAGGATAACAAACCATTTTTATAGGCTCAAAGTAACCAATTTATTATTAATTGAATGCTTGACAAGACATGGAAATTAGTTTTTAGATATTTGAAGTCAACGGCAATTTTCAGTCTTTCAGATAACATTATTTTCAACGCGTAAACTGAGTTGAAACCAGCTTACACAGGCTCAAAACTTAGCTTCTCTCCATTGAAACTAGCTTGAAATTGGTACTGCCACAATTTAATAGGATATTGATAATATATCATCTAATTAACATAAGAACATCAATAATGCTGTTGCTTTACAAAGTACAAACACTTGTGCGTATACCAATAATCATGTTTCCAAATAAAGAAACCCCTTTTCAAAATTATAGTGCATATTCACAAAATAATAATACTTCTTGATCATGAGTAATTACCTGATTTATGATTATTGATTAGAAAATGTGAATCTTCATGTTTTTTCTCCCTTACTTTAATTCCTTCCTTTTACATGACAACCTATAGCTATTCTATATGGACAATTAGTTTCTATTAATTAGGGAATACGCTGACACCACCCAAGGAAACCAACCATGATGTATAACTTCAACAAAGGAATAATGGAACAAATGAAATAATATCAGCTAACTAAATGCTTACCTAAATTTTTGGTAATATATAATATTACTTGCCAGTTGCCATGTGTCATTTGGTTCATTATGATTATCCTAAGTATATCTATCTATCTATCTATATGTATGTACAAACTTAATCAATCACTAAACTTCCAAAGGTAGTAGACAACTAGACATCAAATCTAGATTCAAAGAAAAATGGATTTGGAAGATACTAGTAGTAGTTAATTTATTTAGAATATTCACATTCTCTTTAAGAATGGTACTTTCTGCTCTGTGTAGCTAAAAAGGTCGCTGTTATCCGACATACAACATGATCACTATCACGACTTAAAGCCAAAGTCTTATTTATATATGAATAACATAATAAGAATAACACACAAAAGAACTTCATAATAAAAAGAAAAAACATATATAAAAAAGCAGGCATATTATGATGATTCAATAAGAAGATAACAATGTGCAAATAGCTTTCTCATCATTATTTTCATCTTCTCCTAAGTTTCAATAAATGACTCTCCACACCTTATTTGATGATTTAATCCCACCAGTGCATAATCTTTTAAATCATGGTCTGCAACCTGCACTTCTTGAACATTAATCATGGTCTTCCTTCCTTACAAGCTTTCTTGGTATCCATCTTTAAACATGAAATTCAATCCACTTTTTATTTCAACAAAAACACACCAAACAAAGGGGAACTTGGGTTGGGAAGCACACATGTAATGAGTATCTCATGCTCCAAACAAAATCAAAATACGCATAACAATAAAATAAATTTAAGTGTTTGGCATAATTTATACAAAGTCTTGACCACACATTTTATGACAATTTAAATCAAATAAAACAAAGCAAATGGGCATCATGCCATGCACCCAAATATCATAAACTAATTTTCAACTCTTGAAAGTTGGGTTTAAAGTGTCCCTTAAAGGTTCATATCATTGGGGCACTATGTTGAGTTGCTACTATCACCATCACCATTATCCTCTTCAACAACAAGTTCATCAGCAACATCATTATCATCATCAACAACAGGTTCTTCATTATACAAAAACCGATTAGCAGGTAGAGCCAATATATAGCTTTGAGCAACAAAATATTCTTCTTCTTCTTCTTCTTCTTCTTCTTCCTCCTCACGATCAACAACTTCCTCTGGTTTTTCCACTATAGGTAACTGGGGAAACTCTTCTTTAAGTAAAGTCAATTCCTATGCCATGCCGAACATAACCTTATTGATTAGATTTTCATTAAGATAAAATATTTTGTTTATGTAAAATGAAATATATGTGTGTATCTCACCTCTTTCAGAAACTTGTCAATATCCGGACAGAGCAAAGCAATCAATGCATCATAATTTGGATCATCTCTCAGTGAGAGTTGGTCAGGACAATGTGTGCGACAAATAGGGCATTCATTTTTTCTGCAATTGATGACAAGAAAATATATTACAACTAAATAATCAACACAGTTCAAACTAAAAATATATGAAATATTGATAAGTAAATATGGTGGAAGTTCAAGGAAAAACCCAAAGCGCATGCACTTGTCTATGCACTCTTCGCAGAAACGATGCATGCATTCTCTTATAGTTTTTGTTTTCCGAATGATTCCTACACATATAATGAAATCAACCACCACCTTTTAGTATAGCATCCAATCATTATTATTACGAAAGATTTATACAAACTACTTAAGATGTTAGTGTATCTGACATATATTCTACAATGCAATAAATATTTCATATGTGCATAAGAACATTTATATAGAATATAGATATATCATATATGTTGTTGATGGAAATTATATAAAGAGCTATTTATGTTGTGATTTTCATCCACAATTACTTTAAAGAAGTTGTGAATTGTTATTAGTAATTTGAAATTTATAAGAGGAAATTCTAATTACTTAGATAAATCTATTGAAAAATCTAGAAGCACTTTAATTAATTACAGAAAAGTGTGGAGTGCATAAAAAATGTGTATTAATTAGGAAACATCTAGCTTTTTTTAAAAAATAATTTAAGTAAACAACTAGAAATTTGTCTAGATTATCTCCTTGTACCTATAAATACCTCATTTTACTTGTAATTTTGAATCAAACAAATAGTGGGTTCTTTATTTGAAACACTTTCATTCCTCTAAGAAAGTGGTATTCAAAGCTTATTTTGTGAAGATTTGTGAGGGATTAGAAATGAAAGATGACAAGTTCTGACTACACTACTTTTCACTTTCTTCATTTCACTCAAGAAAACTATCTAAGTGGTGCATTTGAATGAAAGCTTTTACCGAGTCACGATGTATGAGAATGTTGGAAATGCTATGATGAGCCACAAGATGGAGATAAAGACAAAGGAAGAAGGATCGATAAACTCTAACCTTCATCCATCAATAAAGTTGGCAATACTACTAGCTCAATGGAAGCACGAAGGATTTTGAAGTTTTGAATACGAAGGAATCTGAACCGATTTGATATTATTTCTCATGAGTGAATATGAATGTTAATCAATCAAAGCAATGTGGAGACAACATGAAACATGTTCCTGTTGCGAAAAAGATTCTTCGTTACTTGACTCATAAGTATGATTACTTGATATGTGTTATTGATGAATCAAAAGATCATGATTGAATGTCCATTAAAGGATTATAAGGTTATTTGCAAGCTCAAGAAGAAAGAATTAAGAGAAGATAAGAAGAGTCACTGGAGAAAGTTATCAATATCAAAGGTCAAAGTGGGCATGGAAGTGGACGAGGAAGAGGAAGAGGATGTGGTGGTAGCCAAGGAGGAAGAGGAAACAACGATGAATCAAAATATGAGGCAAAGCTTTATTATCGCTAAGAACACATGGAAGAGAAAGAGGTTTATGTCTATCTTTAAAGTTAAAGTAGGTATGATAAATCTAAATTTTAATGCTAGAATTCTCATAAAATTGACAATTTTTCTTGGGAATGTGTTGGAGTTCCTAATCAAAAGGAAGAAAAGGTTGATCTTGTTGATAAAACATAAGAGTAAACTTTGTTGCTACTACTCAAGGAACAAGATATGGATGTTTATAGTTTGTGATACTTGGACAATGGTGCAAACAATCATATGTGTGAATGCAACAATAAATTTTTGGAGCTTAATGAGGTGATTGAAAACTTGTCATTGGGAGACTTGTTAAAACTGAAGATTGAAGGGGAAAAGTACTATTCTATTTTTTTCTTCCAAAGATGAGAATCATAAGTTGATTAGTGATGTTTACTATGTGTGTAAATTAAAAAGTAATGTTTTCAGTTTGAGTCAACTTCTTGCAAAAAGAAATTAACTATCATTAAAGATAAACATCTTTAGCTAAGAGATCAAAATAATAATTTAATGCGCAAGGTTCTTATGTAAAAAAAAATAGAAAGTATTTGTTGAACATAAAAAACCATAAAAGAAAAATGTTTGGGATTGTGTGTCCAAGATGAAACATAGAGTTGGCATACGAGGTTTGACCACTTAAACTTTAGTGTGAGGATATATATGAGAGAAAAAATGGTGAAAAGAAATCTTCTATCAATCATCGAAATCAATTATCAAGAAAACCAAGCTAAAAAACGTTTCTAAAGAAATCACATCAAGAGAATTCTTTAGAAAAACCACTTCTAAAAAACGTTTTCTAAATCAATCAGCCGACAAAATTTTGTGGTCTAATCAATCCATCATCATCATCATCATATGATAACATTGAATATTCCATACTAGTTTTGATATTTTAATAAATATTAACATAGGGGTGAAAAAAAATCAAATAAACAATGGAGGTGACCATGAAGGTTTTATTGAACCTATTTTCCATATGTACATAAATTGTTTTCCAATTTATGCAGACATTCAAATAATGTAAAAAAGTTATCAACTTGATGTGGAGCCAACACCCAAAAAGGATATATTGAAGAAAATTTCTACATTGAGCTACCATTAGAGTGTTTTCTAAAGGACATGAAGATAAAATCTTAACATCAAAGATAAATTTACACAAAATGAGAGCAGGACTGCAACATCCTGAACGATTTTCAGGATTGCCGGCTAACTTCATAAACCAACACGAGTCTTTTTAACGTATTTTGTCCTCACTCGCACGCTTTTCTTGAAACTTCTAAGATGGTCACTCGTCCCAAAATTGCTCCAAGTCGAGCACGCTTAACTACATAGTTCTTATGTAATGGGCCACTGAAAAGAAGATGCATCTTGTAGGTATAGCTAGTACCCAACAATTCTTATAAGCTTTCCTTCAACCATTTAGTATCATACCTACATGGCATCAGGAACCTTCTCATTCCGATGTGAATTCGGTTTATGAGAAGTTTCCAGGAGCCGCTCATTATCGTGACTTGTGCACCGCTATCACACCCCGTCCTCGTTAGCCTCAGGTGTTACATGCATACCAGCTTCCGCTTGGTTCGTCCCTGAACCACATCATACTGGGAAGAGACTTCTTTGATACCACTTGTAACATCTCAAACGGCTTTCAAGATTGTCGACTGACCCCACAAACAATCACAACTTTTTTTGACGTGTTTTGTCCTCACTTATTTTAAGTACCCTATTGTATCTTTACTTTGAACACATTATTTTTTCTAGAAAGAATAGGAGAAACAGACCTAATATAATAATAAAAGGAGAAGGCCGATTCCCTCGATCCACCTTTCAAGCCTCTCTAGCGCGAGTAGGTTGGCCAAAAAATAAAGCACCGAAAAAAATACTAGTTAAGGCTTGCTGTTTGTTGGCAGGCAGGCCGAGGCTACAAATTTGTCGGCTGATTGATTCTCGAAATAACCTCTTGGGAAAAAAAAAGGTCCCCGGGTCCCGACCAAAAAATGAATAGGAAGCGGGGCGGGCGAGGGTTTTTCATTAAATGGGGGGAAAGGAGGGGCCTTGCGTAGCTTTAGAAAGGAGACAATTTCATAAAGTCACTCTCTCCAACCTTTTATATCTATCCTTAGAAGTTGGGCGAGAGAAAGTCAATATGATATTTGCGTTGGTTTTTCCAACTAAACTAAGCACGTTTTTTCTTTATGGAAGGCTCAACCCCACACCCTGACTTCAATGATGGGAACAACCCCCGCACTCTAGCGCTCCAATGAACAAAAGTTCTCCGCCTTACTTAATTTAGAATAGTGGTCGATCCCTCGGGAGTTACATTCGTAACTTAATGTTATGTTCACGTTCACGCGGTGATATTATATCCAAGAGTACAACCCTGTACGTAGTCTATGTATGGGGAACATACTTGACAGGAGATAGACACAGACGGTAGATAGGTCCCCTACTTCGATTCCTGCCCCGTTAGCATCTCCGATCCGAGATAAGGGATTACTCCGTTAGGTCTTTTCGGTCCGGAGCCGTCCGGTAATGGACCTACTTACCTTGCTTGTGGACCAGCTGCAGAGCTAACCCTTGTTTTATAGGTTTGGCGGTTGCTACCAAGACGTTTCTTTATGCCCATCAAAGGACCTCGAGATGCTAATCCACGAAAAACGATAGGAGAAATTCGAAAGAACTCATATACAGAGCGAGGGCAACTCGTGGAAATACATCAGTTTTTTACTTGTGCAAAGGAACTATTTCTCGGCAATCTCGACAACTTATAACGAAGTTTGTCCCACATATCACTAGGAAGATCGGAATCTTTACAAAAGGCTTTATAAAGCTTTCGTCTCAATTCATATTTAGCCGCGAACAATCTGCGTTTGTGATCTCGTATATTTCGCTTCTCCGACATATTTTACTGAGTTTCTTCCTCATCTTTTTGCAAAAAGCCGCTCCACGGTGATAAAGTCTCATATTGTGTGTTGGCCGAAGTTACAATAGTCACATTGAACCCTCGAATATGTTCGAAGATCTCGAAATACTCAAAGATAAATATCATGAAGCTAGACTTAAAACAAAAGTTGTGAATGAGATACACAACTTCCATTAAAAACAAGTGTATTGCTCTTTATGAAAAGTTATGTCCAACATTATTTCATATGTCTAATCTAAATATTACCGTAGATTTTCTCATCAACTAATATTAAATTGGTTTGTTCAACATTTTGACCATTTTATTTGATCAACTATTGTTACATTTTCTCATTAGAACAAAATTTTCATAAAATTACCCATATTTACAGTAATAAATAAGGAAACCTAGCGTTAATTATAAATTACATACCAAAGCAAATAGGGCACTCAATCTCATGCATGCTTGACATATCTATGCTCACATATCTGAAAATAAACACCAATAGAGGAATCCACAAACGTTAGAATGTTGGATCCGTTACATTATGAAAATTCTAGAATTGTTTCAAAACATTATGAGATATATATTTGATTTATATTTTCTTTTTTTATTTGTTGAAATGAAAATAAAAATAAATTGAAAGTAACCATGCCTTAATACTTTAGAGAGGTGGGTCACTTAATTGCTGAATTCCCACCCTTTTACATTTGCTTTTGAAAAGACAAAGTGATTACTAGATATTAGCCGAGCACAAATCATACTCAATCCATATACAAAGCATACACAAGAAAATAAAAGTACCTTTGAATTTAGAAAAGAGATACACTCTTAAGAGGTATTTCATAGGATCTACACATCACTCGTAGAGTTATAGTCTAGACACTAAGATATAATTAACTCTTAAAACATATTGTGACCATTTTAATATATTTAATTCACTAAAATAAAGTCATCATCCTAGAATGAAAATGGAGATGCTAAAAATTTCATTTTCAAAGGATTTCTTGAATCATAACGTGTGTGCCTACATGCATACACAATATATATGTGTGTGAGACATGTATTTGTATCAAGTGTGAGCTATAAGTTCCATATTATATGGAAAAGTAAATATTGAGAAACATATTTGTGGACTTTGAAGGCGGTGCTTAGAGGTTTTGAGATGGCCAACGGGTTGAAAGTTAATTTTTATAAGAGTTGTTTGTTGGGCATTAATGTATCGCCGGAGTTTATGACAACGACTTATAACTTTTTGAATTGTGGGCAAGGTTCTTTTCGGTTCAAGTACTTGGGGTTGCCGGTGTGTGACAAATTCCTCTAAATGGTGGAAAGATTTGGTATCTCTTGCCAAAGGGCAAGAGGTGGATTGGTTCAATGTGGAGGTGGTGAGAAGTGTAGGTAATGGGGCTTCAACGAGTTTTTGGAGGATGGCTTGGAGGGGTGAAGAGTCCTTCACGGTTAAATTTCACTGGCTTTTTACTATCGCAACCAACCAAGAGGCAACGGTTCAAGACATGTGGATGCCTAACACAAATGGTGGAAGTTGGAATTTTAATTGGAGGCGCCGATTGTTCGTTTGGGAGAATAATCTTCTTTTGGAGCTAGTGGGTCTTTTGGATGGCGTAGTGCTGGGTGATGGGGAGGATAGGAGGAGGTGGAGGTTGGAAGATGATGGTAGCTTTTCGGTTAAATCTATGTATGTGAAGTTGGAAGGGAGAGGGTTGAGGGAGGGGATTCACCCGGATGGGGAGCGTAGGGTGTTTCGTCAAATTTGGAAAGCCGGGGCACCTCCCAAAGTGACGGCTTTTGTTTGGAAGGCTCTCCTAGATCGTATCCCGACCCATGTTAATTTGGCGACTAGGAATTGCTTACCTCCCGATATTGGTAACAATTGTTTGTGGTGCGCGGATGTTTTAGAAACTTCTAACCACCTTTTCCACCATTGTGATTTGGCAAGGAATTTTTGACTCAATTTGATGACTTGGTTAGATTTGTCTTTTTTAATGCCTCCTAATATGTTTATTCATCGGGAGTGTTGGAGTCGGGGGCCTAGCAATAAGAAAGTTTGGAAGGGATTGCAGATGATATGGGAGGTTGCAATTTGGGTGATTTGGAGAATTTAAAATGAGTGTATTTTTAATAATGAGATTGCTCGGTGGGATGAAGTAGTGGAGGAGGTAAAGGTTATGTCTTGGAGGTGGTTAACGGGAGGTTTTAATATTCCGGCATGTATGTACTATGAGTGGTGTTGGAACCCTCAGGATTGCCTAAGTAGATAAGCTGGCTGTTTCTTTTCCTCTGCTACAGGTGTGCCGCTGCTGCTGTGATGTAGTTCCTGCTTCTGTTGTTTTGGTTTTGAGCAGTTTTTATGCGTGTCTTTCCTGCTGGGACCTGTTTTGGCCTGCTGTTGGGGTTTTGGGGTGGTGTGCTAGCGCTTGTGCAGCCACTGTGTGTTGTATTTGGTGTTATAGGGGAAAGCTCCCTTGCTTTGTATGCTTTTGTTGTCTTTTCTCCTAGCTTTTTAGTGCTTCTTGCACGGGCCTGTGATCAATAATATTCGCCTTTTCAAAAAAAAAATCTAAGTGAGAAGAAGCATAAACCTAATTTCTTATAATTTTGAGTTGATATGTGGTATCCAACCGACTTGTGTGGTTTGTCTTAACCCCATATTATGAGCCCAATGCTTCTCTCATGAACCAACAATGCTATGAAAGTCGATGGTTACTTAAGGGACTTAGTCCTGATCTCAAAAGTCTCTCTGACAATGATGGCCAAGAGGTGTGCCCTCACCAAAAACAATGTTCCTTTTGATGCAATGTTGGTTGTTGAGGTATTGTTATAGATTTGATTCAAACTTGTAAATAGTTGTGCTACTTAACATTGGGAGTCGCCATCAACTTAATTCAATTCAAGAAATAAGAACTTCCTTCGCATGCCATCTAAGCACAATAATATATTTTCTTTTTGAATGGAATCTAAGAACAATAATTTGATTAAAAATTAATCAAATATATATTTTATTGCAATAAATTGCTGAGTTAAAAGTGAGTATCTATGGTATACACATATGATTAGGTTTAATTAGGGTCGGTTCATGGGTAAGGCCTTCAAACATTGCCTTAGGCCTCTAAAATATACAAATTTTACTTGATAAACAAATCCCATACTTGACTATTTGTAAGACTAGAATTAATAAAAATTATTCAGATTTAACATTGTTTCAACAAAGATCAAATTAATTGATTTTATTATCAACTGGAAAAGAAATATCAAACAAAATTGATTACATTAGTTTAATAAATGATTTTATATTATAAGCGCAAGCAAAAAAATTAAACCAAAACTTAGTAATTTTACTATAATACTAATTCATTTTTCAAAGAAATGACTAACTTGTATTAACAAACAAACCTTAAAGGGCCAGATTGACTCATCTTAAAGTTATGAGATCAAATTGAACTTAAAAAATGTGTTAAGGACCAAATGATATTTAATCCAAGATAAAATCAGACTAAACACCTATATAAGAATATATTGAGAAAGATTTGCAAATAATTCATATAAAATACATGTTGATGCCTTGGACCTTGAAGTAATTATAATCTAATTAAGCAAAAGACCACGCATAGCAAAAAATAAAATAAAATAAAGCATGAGAACACACAAGTGAAAACCATAGTGACACTCCCAGCTACCTCAGAGAAACAACATACAAAGATACACATACATCCTTATATCTTAAGTATGGCAATGTATTTGATCCAAATTTAGGCCAAATATATGTATTTTTTTTTCTTATATTTAAAATGAGATGGAGTAATTAAAATCCACATAAAAATTTAAAGGGGGGAAATAAATGATAGAAGAATAAAACAATAAATTATATAGCATATGCGAAAATATACGAGGAATCGGGTTACATACTCTTCTTTTTCAGTTTTATCTTGTTCTTCAGCTTCATCGTATGCTTCCTCTTCTTGCTCTTCTCCATCATCATCATCCTTTTCACCATTTCCTTCTACTTCTTCATTATTAGAAGAATTCATTTGATCCGATCCTAATGCAAACAAATTAACAAGATAATAAATATATATAAATAAACAATAATGACTTATGAAACAAATAATTGGAATTCATAAGAAAATACAAGAAGCAACCAAATTATTGAGATAAGATTAAGAAAGAAGAAAAGACACTTACCAACTTCATATTTGGGTTCCTCCTGCAAGTTGTTTATCTCTTTCTTAGTCTCCTCATTCTCTTTGAGAGACTCTTCATGAGAGCACATATTTCCTGACATTGTGATCAACTGGATAGATTTAGTTCTTCCTTAAGTTGCTTTTGTACTTCCTTGTGTATATAAAGGCAAATGCTAATGATATGATATAAGTTTAAAGACAATTTTGTAATTTAAAAGGTGATATGCTCTTCAAACGTGCTATTTCTCGAAGACTAGGTGTACCCATCCTAAGCAACTTGCACATGATTATTTCCCATTTTATTTATTGATATTTATTCTTCTTTTTTTGTTTATAATTTTTTTTGGCAGTACCAATTGAATTAATGGAAATATTTATTAACTTATAAAAATAATATTATACCAAAAAATGTATTTGACCTACTTAATGATATATAATCTTTTATATATTATTACTAATAAATTTCAAAATACGTAATATAACAAATTTGGAAAATAATTTTCACAATTTAATACTCCGTCTTTCCAATTCTATATAAAAAATTTAACTTATTTTGATTGTAATTTTTTTTTTGAAAGATTGATTGTAATTTTTTTAAGTAGTACCAAACTGAAGTAATGAAAATACGTAAGCTTAACTCAGTTGGTAGGGACAATGCATAATATATGCAAGGTCCGGGGTTCAAATCCCCGGCCACCACAAAAAAAAAATTAAATGTAAAGTTTAAATATAAAAACCATTGAATAATAGAAATAAATATTAAATAATACCAAACAAATCAATAATAAATTGCAGTCAAACATTTTGATCAACATACGCTTTTAAATATTAAAAATTTGTCCTTTAAAAAATAAAAAATTATACTTGCCAAAAATAAAAAATTAGTTCTTTTAGGTAAATAGTGTAAATAGTGTTGACTATAAAATATAAATACATGTATTATATACAAAAAAGAAATTTTATGAAAATACTCATTATTAATAAATAAAAATTTAATACTTACCAAAAATAAAAATTACTATTAATAATAACTTCCCGCAAAAAAAATTGAAAAAATTAAATTATTAAATATAAAAAATTTATTCCTATAAAAGAAATATAAACATACTATATACATTAAAAGATAATTGTTAGAATTATTTAAAGTGTAGGTCAGTCTTACCCGTAAAAAAAGTAGTGTAAGTCAGTTTTGGAAACCAGTTAACCAGTAACAAAAAAAAAAGAGATATATATTACATTTTTTTTGAAAGGTATTTATATTACATTTGTTCACTATAAAATATTAAAATATGTATGATATATAAATAAATTTCATGAACATAATCATTAATAAATTAAAAATTAATACTCCCTTGTCCCAATTTTATACGTAATTTTATATAATTTCATTGTTTTGATAAGGACATTGCATAATATACACAAGGTCTGGGGTTCGAACCCCGGACACCACCAAAAAAGAAAAATATTTTTGACAAATTTTTATTGTCCTTTTCTGTTGAGTCGTGTTAATTAACATTATGCTAATATTTGTTGTTAATTATTATTATTATTATTATTACTATTACTATTATTATTATTATTATTATTATTATTATTATTATTATTATTATTATTATTATTATTATTATTATTATTATAGTCAAGAATATTTATTGTTAATAATTATATGAAGAAAACTAATGACATATTATATTGTAAGAATATTAATTATAAAATTGTAAATATTTTATGAAAAACAACCCTTTATTTTTTTTCTTCTCTTGATAATAATATAGTACTGTGTTATTTTTTAACTATAATTAATAGGATATTGTTAAATAATTAGTTTTAATATATATTAAAATAATTTTTGACATTATGTTTTAACATCATATAGGTTGACACTTGATTTTATAATATATTTTGTTTAAATATAATTACATATTTTCATTTAAAAAAAATAGTATTAAAGCTTGGTTTTTTGTGTTCTCTTATGATCATAATTAAATGTATTGTTTTTCCTGAAAAGAAAATTAAATGTATTGTTTCACAAAAAAAAAAAAGGTGTGGCACAAGTACCCTTGAGGTATGCTTCCTCAATTTCAAATCTCACGAGGAATGATTTTAAAATTGTCTTTAGTGTCACTTCTCCTTTCGCCAATATTTTTTTAAAGAAAAAGGTGTGGTATAAGTGATAGATGTTTTTTCTAAAAAAAAAGAAGTGATATATGTAGAATAGAAAAAGCACCGGTGGAGCATGCCAATTTCTTGGACAATTTCTCATAAGTTGGTCTTGTAGAAAACAAGATACAATTGCATTATGTATTATGAATATGAGTATGTTTCTGCTGCAAGTTGTTGTTCTAAAGTTTTTTAGGTAAAGAATCGGTTGGAAGATTACTCCGTAAGGTGCACAAACATTTCAATCTTATGTAGAAATAATTAAGTATCATTTTACTATTGATGTTCATTTCAACTAAAATTCAACTAGAAGATATTTTCACAACATCAGTTGTTGAGGATATATATATATTTTTTTATCATGCAAATTCCCAGCATACGTTGAATGCAAAACCCACTTCAAAATGACTCTTTAAGTTGAATGCAAAACCCACTTCAAATTGATTCTTTAAGTCTAAAGAATTGTTTGTTTATGAATTAATCTGATCAGGTATTCCTTTAGAATGCTTCTGAAGTCACAAAACCTATTTCTTGCTCAACAAGTTATAAGTTTATTCTATTTAAGGATCTTATTTCCTTCATTTTCATTTAAAAATAAATGAAAACCTACTTAGGTATTTGTTATGAATCATAACAACTAGTTTCTCTCTCTCCCTCTCTCTCTACAATGGCTAGTATGGCTACTATAGCTCTCATTAACCTACAAAGCTACCAAAACTCCTATTCCTCTTTCTCCGTTTCACTTGAAATCACTGTCCTTCCATCTTCAAAAATCATTCACTCTCATCTATTCTAACTATCTCCATTTTGATACTTGTTTTCTGATTTCAATCTCAAAATGGCAAGAAAAAAAACTACTTTCATTAATGAGATTGAATGAAAGTAACACATCTTGTATACTATCCTTAATCATCACCATCAAAATGGCAAGAGATGTAAGGCTTAGGACACATCTTGCGATCATCCTTAATCATCACCATCAAATGAGATTGGATCTTAACCTAACACTGATTCTCAAACTCAAATTGAACTTATGTCTCAACTTGAGCGTGTTTCTCTAACTTAACATATCTCTAAACCTCAAACCGAAGTTGATTCTCAACCCCGAACTTCAACTTTCCCATTTTTACTCACACACTATGAAGAAGTTCTCAACCATACAACATTGAATATGGTCAAACCTTTTTTTTAGTGGCAAATGTTAGTAGTTAATTTGTTAGATTAATATTTTCTCCTTCACCGAATTTGAACCTAGGACCTCCAACTCCTTTTTTCTTAGCTCAAACCAGTTGACAAAACCATGCACTCAAGACAAAATAGTGCAAATTTTTAAATCTCACAACCTTCCTAAAATTTTGTACAACATGTGTCTACATTCAATTTTTCCAAGAGTTGGAAGTCTTGAAAATATCAACACAAGTGATCTTTGTATCATCTACCATCTGATGAACAAGAAACCCCTTAATATCAACTACCTTATTATCAACCATATGATGAAGGTTGCAGAGAACCCCATGAAAAGTGCTATTGTGCCTTATGGAATGACTTTAAACAAAGTGTTTAAACGCTTCAAAGTGCCACTGAAAGATGAGAATATTGATACTAACTATATATCAAATCTTTGATAAGAGAAACCAGATCAACATGAAGATTTTTTAGCCATTATCCTACAGAGAAACTTGCTAAGCAACCACTCTTGTTAAATATCAAAGCCCTCCACCACTAGTTAGGGCTCCGTCTAAGAGAAAGAGAATTGACTCTGTTGCAAGTAAGAGAATGGTAAAACACATCTTTCAAGGAGAAGGATCCTCAAGAAAGAAAGAACAGGAGGAGAAGAAAGAAGAAGAAAAGAAAGAAGAATATGACAATCAAATTAAAGGAAATGAGGAAGAAGAGATTGGTATTAAAATAAATCTGAAGAAAAAGAAGAAGGCGAAACTGATATTGAGAACCAGAAAGATAATAATGTTGATGATGGGTTACTTTAAGGTCACCTATGATATCATTCTACATAGCAATTTTAGAACGAAGCTGATTCACAAGTCTTGCATGAAAAAGATGATTCTTATGCTGAGAAGTTGGAGAAATTTATTGAAGCATGATATGAAGAAATTGCTTTAATTTTGATGCTCATGAAGGAGATCATATTGAAAAAATTGTTACCAACATCATGAAAGAACTTAAATTAAATATGATGTACATCATGTTGCTTCTGAAGTCAACAAGGATAGTGACTCTGAGTCATTCAAAGAATCTAGCAAAGAAGAACAGGACTCTAATGATGATGACGAGACCGATAGGAACAATAAAAAAGTTGCATGCTTAAGCAGTATGAAAAATATAAAGCATTCGTGAGGTTCCCACAATATATAGCATCCCTCTCTTTTTATATGACCAGGTACTAAGTAGCATACATGATAATAGATAGTTATTTTATATTTAGGCTTAAATGTAATTTTGTTCTTCCAAGTCTAATAATCGTACGATTTTGGTCCTCTTAAGTTTATTTTTGAGAAATTTTAGTCCCTTGAACATCCATAATGGAGAAATCCATTTTTGAATACTGAAAATTGGTTTCACATGTTGATGAGATAAATCCACAAATGCACGGTTTGCCAAAGTAGTAATAAAGATATCGTTCCGACAAAAAGTTATGAATTTGATTGACTTTCAACAATGGTTAGATGAGAGTTTAAGTTAAAAAGTTTGGATTTTTATTTGAATTAAAATAACAATAATAATAAAAAGGTGTCTTGGGATTATTGATTCATCTTATTGACAAACCCTAAACTTAAACTTTATATTGGACCTACTTTCTAAAGACAAGTTTCTCTTAAGCCTATAACATCTCCTTTCGGTTTCAGTGAGTGTGTTCCTCTAGCAACCACGCCTACTCTCATGGTTGATTGCTATTAGAATCCTTGAAGAACGAAACTTTATTTGTCTCAAGGTTTGCTAGACTATTCTCATGTTTCGCAATCCTTGTCTAATTTCACTTGTTCCAATATCAAAACTTCTTCTTTCGATGTTTCGCTTTGATATTTGTGTGATGAATTAACAAATACTAACCCTCTGCTGTCGCTTTATGAGTTTGATATTTGTTAATTCATTATAAAAACGATGAATTCATTAGACTCATCCAACAATCCCAAAACAAGAAGAGTCTACTCACTCACGTTCATTGTAGACATAGAGAAGAAGAAGGAGAAGAACATAAAATAAATAACAAGAAAATAAAGATGAACTTTTATTCAAAGAAACAATTGTCACTTATTATTTCCAAGAACAAAAGATGGTTTTACAAACTAGATGGCTACTCTATATATAGTCTAACATTGACTTGAGCCCCAAGAATTAAATCACTAAAGTGTTGCACAAGAAACCATGGGCTCTAAGTTAGAAATACTAAAATAGGCAGCTTGTCGAAGAAGCAAAAACAGCAAAAGGGTAACATGGGACGCGCCTATGCTATATTTTGGTACAAGATCTTCAATTTCTTTGCACAAGATATTTTTGTATTAGATCTTCATATTTTTGGCATGAATCGTCTCCAATTCTCCTTTCTTTTGCTCCAAGACTCAATCTTTTGAATATTTGTTCCTGAAATAAAATAACTTGCAATTGAAGTAAAATAGCTCTAAAATGAAATAAAAACATATTAAATCTAATTAAAATAAACTCAAATATTATATTAAAATAACTAATTATCGACTCATCAAACTCCCTCATACTTGAATCTTTGCTTGTCCTCAAGCAAAAGGCATAAACATAGCATCATAAACAAGATTTAACATATGACAATCACAATTAAAAACTTTTGTCTCCTCCAATGCTTTATTTCAAGTGTACACTAATCACAACTTCAAGTATTTCTTATGAACTTTATTCAACCCAACAACAAGTCTCAAGTGAGTGTATGTGTAGTCCAGCCCATTTCTTGCTCTTGTATAAGAAATACTATGAGGAAACATGTTCTAACCTTAACACTAAATCAACCAAGAAAAGTCCTTTCTTCATTTCATATAAGAGTGATGGAAATTATTTAGATTATTTGACAATTTAAATGTCTCGGGGGACTGCAGATTGCTTAAGGGATACCACATTCACGTAGGAAGTCAGGTGGGGCAGCTCCTGCCCCCTATAGTCAATGATGCCCCCTAAGTAGTGATGCAAAATTATAAGTTAAAAGATACCACCTTCATGTAGGAAGTCAGGTAGGGAAGCTCTTGCCCCCTAGAGTTAATGATGCCCCCTAATTATGCATTTGATTCTTTTCTCCTTTTAGAAGATTTATGGAAGCTACTTTTAGTTATTAGAGAAACACCACCTTCACGTAGGAAGTCAGGTAGGGAAACTCTTGCCCCCTAGAGTTAATGATTTTCCCTTATAGGTATTTTTGCTTCCACCCCACTTTTGATTTATCTAATTATTCCTCACACAAACTTATACTACTCTTACTCTGAAGACTTTTAAGGGTTTAATATACCATTAAAGTTAGAATGTGCTCCTTAAAATACCTACTCATACACTTACTCAAGGACTGCAACTTTGTCCTTATCTCAAAGATGATTTTCACAATAAAACAAGATGTGGGTATAGCAAGAACACTTAAAACACAAGAAATCACTTTCATGTACAAGAAACAACCATTTGGAAAGAGACA
>Ga0315915_1001568_pt1 | contig 27876 bp, 14 predicted proteins | sample MpolbnodulesMG_FD_207738 | JGI IMG/M metagenome (GOLD analysis project Ga0315915, IMG submission 207738) | Medicago polymorpha root nodule microbial communities from Los Angeles, California, United States - branched nodules | ecosystem: Host-associated > Plants > Roots > Nodule | place: USA... | reverse complement strand
TATATATATTTGCTAGTGGATACCAAAAAAGTTTAATACCATGATCATATAACAATCCAATCATACTTTATTCATTTTTATACACGTTTAATAGCTTATTTAAAAATAGAAAAGAAAAACAAGTCATTCTGTCCAAAACTGACCCCAAAGAAAATTTAACTTCATACCCCTATGTCTATATCTAGATCCCCAAAATACATGAATTATCCAAAATAAATTTATTTTAACAAATAAAAACATTTTTTCTTCAGAATGACCAAAGAACAGAAAAAAATAAAGCAAAAATCATTTTTGCACGCCAAGCGTTCGTCAACAACCACAACAATACCATGCAATTTCTTATCCTTTATCAGCCTAATGAGTTGCATGATCATGTGTTCTGTCTGAGCAATGCATCTATGCAATTACACCAAACTTCTACATGTTTCGTGTAACGATAAAATGGATGGTTTTATTTTAATCCCTCCGTTCAATTTCATGAGTCAAACAATGAAGTGTCTTGCTCTGAAATTAATTTTATGTTAGTGAAACTCCTTCCCTTTTTATACGGTTTCTATCTGTCACTCTTACAAGACCACTTATTTTTATTTCCTCATTCACACCTTTCTCTCCACACATGGAGAAGTTGCTAAGTCATAAAATGTCCATAGTTATTAATCAAGCCAATAGTTATCACTATTCTCTCTTGTTTATTTTATTCGATGTTTTACTATGAAATCACACATGGAGCCTAATCTATTAATTGGTCTCTTATGTTGTTAAACATAGCAAGATATGGATATTGTCTTCTCCTTGTAGCAAATTCTCGCCAACCCTATCCCTCTCACATTCTGTTGTTTTTCTAATTCCTTAGCTACGCCTCTCTAACATTCCATGGCTTCACACAATTGCATAAAAATATTCATAGTCCATCAATCAATTTCTATTCTGGTAAGTCCTTGCACACACATGTTTCTAATTTATCGTTTGTATCACTTCATGAAATTCTAATTTAAACCATTTTCGTTTTCCCTATAAACTGGTCACAGTAGAATTGCGAGTGCTTCCTTGTTTACCGTTTGATCGGGCTGATTTTTTACATGTGGTTCTTTGTTTTCAACGGTCCATTCGTCAAAATACTGACTGAAATGAGTTAAATCGTGTCTGAACCATATATGTGAATTTGGAGTTTAGAGTTGTTCGTGACTTAGGAAAGAAAGCGCTTGGAGTTGTTGTGTGATGGAAGCGTACACGGGGACAAAAATTGGGTTTTATTAAATTATAATTTTTAAAATATTTTTGAACTCTATTATTGTCTTGGTTAGGAAAGAATCAATTTTAAAAAGTAATTTTCTATTAATTTATTTTAATAGTTTATCTTTCTATTATTTTTCTTCTAATAGTTATTTGGAAAAAAAAATAGCCTCATATTTTCTAAGGAAGAGTATTTTTAAGTAATGTCTTGGACTAAAATCCGGGGCGTTACAAATATTCATATTGGATGTTCAAAATTTCAAAAGTTTTGGTATTTTTTTTTGTATATAATTTAAAAAAATGTAGGAATATTTAAAACGGATATTATCTTTTTAAAACATTGTGTTTGTATATTCATACCAAAAGTTTTGAAAACAAATAAGTTTTAAAAATATTCATACCAGAAATTGTTATGCTAAAATTAAATAGAATTGTTTTTAATATATTAAAACTAAGGGTACTTTTGAAATATCATGTATTTGGAGGAGAGGTATATGTAGAAATGTTGGGGTATAAAGTAAAATTCTCGGCTTTAGGCTTTTCCTAAATCTATTTTTCATTTTTATGCCATCATAATTAGGACCCATTGTGCATATCTTTTAGAACTTAAAGGTCTAATATTATATTTTAACTTTGTGATTTTCTTATCGCACCTTCCTACCTACTGGTGCGCCCTCTGATTTTACAATTTTATCTCCATTTGGATTTTATAATTCGAAACTAAGAAAATATTCTTTTAATTATATAATTTGAAATGTACCATTATATATACAATGCTCAACCACTTTCCAACTTCCAAGTTCTTTATATTTAACCTAAAAACTCCCAAACCCCTTCCCCAAATTAGAATCTACTCTCATTATGTCAATTTCCAACTAAACTTGTTGGAACCCTTCAAATTAGACACATTTTTCACAACTACACAAGAGGTTAGTAGACAAATCTTTGTGGTATGATTGGATTATTTTTGTTTTTTGGTTTTCAAGTGCCCTTCGACATATAGAATCCGAAATTCATTCTTCATCATTATGATTTTTTCATTTTTTTTCACTATGTTTGCCTTCAAGCTATATGATAGGACCAAGAACCCCTTGTTATGAAGAAGAGAACGGAGTCAACTACTTGTCATCTTATACCCCTCATGTGATGAAGAATCCTATGTTACTTTGTATAGAGTTTAAATCAAGAAAGGAAGGCCCTGTCTTTGAGAGATCTTGTCCAATCTCCTCTTCCAATAAATGTGATTGTACATGTGGGACCACCGCCTACAACAACCATCCTTCCTTTGGTGGTTCCTTCATTGCCTGGCCTATATGAAGACGAGGATGCATCGCTTCAAGAAGGCATATCACTGAGTAGGTTTTCCCCGTCATAGACACTAGGCATTCATTCTTCTTTTTGTTTTTGTTGTATTGGCCAGATACCGGTCTTATGGCTATAATTTTCTTTTTATGAGGATATAATGAGTTAACACTTACATGTTACATTTTGGATGATATTATGTGTTAACTCTTGATTATTATGTTTTGGATAAAAAAAAGATTTTTTTAAAAAATAAGTTAAACTAGTCCACTGAAATTGGCACCTAAAAGACTTGAACTTGAGATGAGTACAAACGAAAACCACTAGACCAACCCAAGTGGGTTGTTTTGGATAATATTATGTGTTATATTGTGTTATATTTTATTTTATTATGTTCATAGTGTATATGTTTAAAACAGATGAACACACATTTAGAAGAGAGCAAAGTCACATGCATTCTTAGTTCAAATTCCTTAAACCGAACCAATATTTTACAAGTTCAGTTTATAGAATTTGAAACCTGTCAATATCTTAATGCCCAAACTTATTAAAAACATGTGGATTGAGTGATTTGATACAATTCAGATTATATAATCCAACCATTAAAAGACATGATTTTAGACATGATTTCATGTGGTATGTAATGCACCGATAATTTTTATGGTCCACAATGCACAAGAACTTATATAAATTGGCGCTTTTAGTTTATTTTCGGAGTACACCATAAAACCATGAACACTTACTTATCTAGTAGAAATGAAAACTAATCTAGCATCAATTCACTACAACAAATGGAAACATAATCTATTTATGGTCCATGTTGATGTTGCGTTGTCTAACTTGAAGGATTAATTGTATCAAATTAATGGTCGTCTCAACAATAGAGACACGAGAATGGTGGTAAGTGTTGAGTATCATCATCAGTCGATCGACTTAGATAGAATCGTTCAATTCACCTAAATGAAACTTCAGAGCAACGACGATATTAGAATCATGTTCTCTATATTTGGTTAGTATAGTTTGAATGGAACGATCGAGTTAGATGCTACCTTGATTAGATTTGTTCATGTTATTCAAACAAATTTGATTCACCTTAATACATATAAAGAAAATAGAGCACACATGGATCAACCTGATCAAGAAATAACTTCGTTCATCCATGATTTTGTGTTTAACTTGTGGTTTTGATTTATCTTGATATTGATAATGTATTATGTTGTTGAATTATGCATTGAAAGTGTTGTGGTTGAATTATGTTGTTGATTTTGTTGTTGAAGTAGAATGTGATTAAATAGCAAATTTCTTGTCTTCTGCATTCCGATTGTTTTTGGATTCTATAATATGAAACAACAAAACATGCATCAGATTATAGAATTCGAACAAAAAAATGAGAATTTCAAAAGACGCGCGAGAGAAACCTATGGGACGTTATAAATTTCTCTTTAGATTGCATTTGAGCTCACAAATAATAATAAAATGGACGGGATAACATTGTGGCTTCCTTCTACTTCTAGGAATGAACAACAATTTGAAACTACTACTCCATCCGCCTCAAATTATAAGAAAAAAAATCATTTTCTTTGTCCAAAATTATAACAAGAAAAGATAACCTTTTACTTTATTTCATCATGTTATTTCAAAAAATCATCTTTTATAAGAAAATGTTTTATTTACCTTCATGGGATTAAATGTAAATTGCATTCAATTTACTCTCCATTTCATTTTCTCCTCAACTATTGACCAATGAAAATTATTTTTGCATCTATTCATGAAACTTATTTTAAAGAAAACACACAAAGTAATACTCCAAATTATCATGTTTTAGTTTTTTTAACAAGTACGATTTAATTTTTTTTACTTATAATTTAAAACAGAAGAAGTATAATATACGAGTAAGCCTAAAAGATGTGACACCTTGGTTAGCTTAAATAATGTTGTCGAACAATAAATATATGGGTCTAAAAATATATTCTAAAGGAAAAAGTTATCAATTCTAGCAAATGGTTTGCTCACATAACCACTAATTAATATGGTTAACGATTTAGTTAAAAAAAACATGGTAAAAATTTTCTCTTGTTTTTTTCTATCAAATGAAGAAAAAGAAAAGAAAAAGGCAACAAATTACAAACTAGCTAAAGCCTCTTATGAGGAAAAGTATGATCCATATATACAAATCAACACCATTCTATATCCCAAGCTGAATCATACTTGGCCAAAAAATAGCACATTTTATTTTGAATTTTTGGAAGAAAAAACTATATGATATTTAACATGGAAAGGAAGAATAGTGCAAGCTTTTATAATTTTGGTTACTTTTTTTTTTTTTTTTTTGGGTACAAGTTACTTTATATTGTATATAAACCTAGTTATAAAAATGTATCCCAAGGTGACCCGCATTGAAATTCAGATGTGTCTAAGCATAATTGAGAGCTGAAAGTAATAATTCATATAGTATATGGTTGCCATTTGGACATAATTTACACAGCACAAAAAGCAGACACATATCTCCATAAATATATTTCCTCAACAAAAAAAAATCTCCATAAATATATATTATTTTTTAAAGAAGTCTGAAAAAGGGATAAAGGAAATAAATGGAATATTCGTTAAACAGCAACTATTTTTGACAAAATGATAAAGTCAGAAATTAAATATAAGGATCGGGTTATTATAGGTTTCTGTTCTAAAATAAAATTCATTGAGAACTACTTAGCATAATATATGAGTAATATAACATTAAGCTCTGAAAATACAGTAATATAACAAATTTGTGAAATTTTATTGAATATCACTGTAACTAATTTATATTAAAAGTTCACATTCTTTTAATAGATTGATATAAAAAATTATATGTTGTCTCTACCAAATAATTTTTTTTGTTTTGATATGTTGATACATGAGTTCAAATTTTCCACTTCAACATTCAAATCCAGACTATTATTTCTACACTAACAATAAATTATTTGTCTAGAAAAGCTAATAATAAAAGCAAATTAAAGGCATAATTGGAGGGTCCCATTTCTCTGAAAATCCTACAATGCTAGAACTAAAGTGCTAATTATGCATAGTCTTCTTTCCTTTAATCTCCCTTTAATGAGTTTTCTTCTTCATAGATACTACATTTTATAGTACATGCTTACCTTGTTTGCTTGCAAATGAATTATAGAACAATATTTTCTGTACAAGAATAAAATCTTCCTGTTCAAATCTGCCATGTTTCAACCGACACAAATGTTACTATAAATGTACATTATTCTTAATACATGGTAGTCACATCACATAACATTATAATAATTTTTAAAGCCACATCATTTGAAAATGTCGTTCACCACCACTGCAAACGGTGTTCCTTCCAACTCCACGGTGGCGACGATGTTGGGCAGGCGAAGAATTCCGATCCACACATCATTCTATTGGGGTCATAATGTAGACATACTATTCCATTGCTGGCCCGGGGACAGCGCTGCCATGTACGCGTTGGCGCTGATCCTCGTGTTTGTAATGTCGTTGTTGGTGGAGTGGCTTTCATTTACCAACATTGTTAAACTCAAACCTGGGACATCAAACGACGTCGTTGGCTCGCTTTTAAGGACGGGGCTGTACGGTGTTCGTACTGGATTCTCGTACTTGGTTATGTTGGCTGTTATGTCGTTTAATGGTGGTGTGTTTCTCGCTGCAATTGGTGGCCATGTTATTGGGTTTATGGTTTTTGGTACGATGGCTATTTTGAAGAAATCTGGTGGGTTGGATTCTTCTTCCAAACCATAGATTTTGTTTGATGCATCGTTTTTGGTGTGATTATAAAAATGAAATATTGTAAAATGGTGTGCTTTGTTGTAATAAACTGCCAAGAAAAAGAAAGTATATATAATGGTTATTTTGTGAATTATTATAAATAACAAAGTTCTTTGATGTTGAAATGTAAGAACTTTATGCTTTGTGCTCAATTTGTGAAATGTTAAATAAAGAGATTTTTCTATAAGCTTTTGAATTTGGGTTGCTGATCAATCAACATGCATCGTTGAACTTCTTTAAAAAAAAAAAAACATGCATCGTTGAAGATGATGTGTGTTCAAATTGATTCGAGCATGTTGAAATATCAATTAATTCATGGACCGATTTAGATAACGAAATGTCAAATCAATTTTAAGTTAACAATGACACTAATGTTTTAGTTAGGGGTGTTTAAAATTGAACAAACTTAAATCAAAAACCGTGTTTGGTTTGGTAGTCATCAACTCACCTTTTCATTCATTTGTATGATTTGGTAAATAGTCACTCAACCCTGATTTCTTCTTTTTTCAATTAACTTTATAGGTATAAATATGTAATCGTTTTCAATTCATTTTAAAAGAAAAAAAACTAAGTCATATCTTGACCATCTCCCCTGCAACTCGGATAGACATGACAACACAACCCTCCCCCGTCCCAAATTTAGTGGGGAAAAGACGAACTAACTGGGTATGGGTACAGGTGTGGGGAAAATCTGATTTCTTAATGTGGGACCGGGGGATAGTGATACCCGCCCTGCATTCACCCCCACCCTGCCGCGCAAATGCGAATTTACCTTATTATCCTTATTTTTAATTAGTTTATTACTCATTTACCTTACTTAAGTTAGCTAGTAATATAAGGATAAAGAAACTTAAAACTCTAATTTTCCTTACTTTGGTTGTTGCGTTTTGCCTCTGTCGTTTCAGTGTTTCACCTTCCTTCCTCGACCCCATCACCGCCACCAACAACATCCTCTATGTTACTGTCGATTAACATTCTCATAACCGTCGCTTTCTTCCTCTTCCTCAGTACGTTCCTCTGTCTCTATTTTTCCTCTATCCTCTCTTATTTTCTAAATTTTATTTTTGTAGATACATAATAAATGAATAAGTTTAAGTGTTTAACTTTTAAGAATACGATTTCTTCTCTGAATTTCGTTTTTGTTGATAATGATTTAATAAACAAGCTATGATGTTGTTATAGTGTGTGAAGTGGAGGTTTCATAGTTGCGTTTTAGATGCGGGTTCACCTACAAGTTCTTAAGGCTTTAAATCTTAATCGAGGGAGAATGAAAGGGAAAAAAATGAGATTGTCGGTGGTGATAAAATGCTATATTGATACGTAATTTTAATTCTAATGTGGGGAATGAAAATGTTATTTTACTCACTAAATGGAGTCTGATGATGAAGGTATTCTCTATACAATTTGTACGAAATTTGTCAAGTTAAATGTTTATATTCCAACTTTTATTTTTCAATATAGGTGTTGATAAGTGGTGTTACTTCTGTTTCAATCTCCCGCCTCGAAGATGATGATTTTTAGGAAACTTGTTGTTCATTTGAAACTTTTTTTTTGTTTTGATGATTTGAAATCCTTTGTTGTTTTGAATATGTATTGGTGATGAGTTGTAATGATATTTAAAAAGAACTTGAAGATGTTACGAGCTCTTTAGAAGTCTTTGTTGTTTTGAGTATATATTGGTTATGAGTTGTAATGATATTTAGACAGAACTTTAGCCTTGTCCCGAGCATTTGATAGGCCTTAGGCCAAGTTTGAGAAAACGACCCCTTTATATAATTATATCATAATTTATTTTTATAAATAATGAATGAGACATGCATTAAACATGGCAGTTGACATCTCAGTTATGCTGCCACCCCAAAAAGTTGTTTTGAAACCCAACTATGTTGAGATCCAAAACATTGTGCCAAATAAACTTTGTCATATAGATTATGAATAAAAAAGAATAACAAAACAAAAAAAATATTGAGGGGTCGAACCAAACCAAGAGAAGCTAAGTAAAACGATAGGTAGACAGATCAAGCTTTATGTAAGTTTTATTATCTGATTTGATGATTCAACTGATTTACTTCCTCTCAAATTTCTCAAAGAGGTTCATAACCATTTACCACTTTAAATATATAAGAGAATATAATACACTTCCTTCAAATCCAGTAACAGGAAAACCTTTTATCATTTGTCAATATATTATGTCACTTATAAAAAATCACACTTAACCAAATTTGGGGTCGCAATCATGAAACTTTCATAATCAAAGTCATATTATAATATGAAATCTAAAAACAAATTCAGGTTAGTTTCAATTTGAAACACCAAAAACAAAATTAGTCTTTTTATGTGTTGCTTCTGCATTTTATATTTTAATTATAAGTTTAGCGTTTTAGCTAATGTAGGCAGGTGTGAAAATGAAATGTTGTTGAGTTGTAAAATAAAAAGGCTGAAGGACTACTGGGCTGAAGTCTGATAAATAGTTGGGTCCTCTTTGCGATTTTTGCTATATATACCCCCTTAAAAACAAGTATTTCTATATACACCCCACCTCATAAAAAATTGGGCCCCCTACAGCCATGGGCCCTAGGCCGCCGCACCCCCGACCCTGCAGAACTTAAAGATGTTCTAAGCTCGTTAGAAACTTTTGTTTTAATGATCTTGGAACTAACCAGGGATATTCTATGTAGCCTCTCTCTTTTTTTTTTGGTTAGTTCTATGTAGCCTCTTTAATAACATGTTTACTATATGGTTACTCTTTAGAAACATGTTTATTAAAGTTATCTTGCTCATTTGATTGAGATTTATTATACTTTTTTAGTTGTTGTGAAAAAATGAAAAAACATGTAGTTTTTTTTTTAATATTGTTTTCGCAAGTGGGGGTTGGGAAACTCATCCCCATTGAGGGTAGGGTTGGATGTTAAATTATTACATGGAAGCGGAGGCGGGGGCAGGGCCGGAAATGCTAAAACCTACCCCCTCCCCGCCCAGCCTTGTTGCGCACATGTCTGAACTCGTCTATCTCTCTTCCATCGTCTTTCTAGCAGTGTTGGCTTTAGAGTTGAATTTTTATGCTTTTTTTTTTTTTTTTAGGAGTTAGACTCTATTTTGAGAACTTATGTTTGTGTTTAATTGTTGCAACTTAGTTAATTGTTGCATATTTTGTAATTGAAATTAATTGTTAATAGTTGCACCTTATGTTTATCCACCTTAAGTTTATTTGGAGTTATTTGTTGATCATTGCAGTTAAATAATAAAACAAAATCGACATGTTTTAAATTATGTGTTGTCTCAAAAAACCAAACCAACTCAAACCGCATGTTTATATTAAGAAGTACTCTATTAGTAGACTTGATCTTATGGCTCATTAGTTTATATAATCTTGCTCAATTATTCAATCAAATAAACTTAGATTATCATTAACAAATTTTTCTGGTTTTCAACTACGTATACACTTGAACACACAATTAGTAGTAAATTAATTTTTTTGTTTTGTTATCATCAAAACATCAATGAGTAGTTTAAAGATATTGTATCTGAACCAATCATCGTAATAAAAAAGAAAATAGCAGAAACACTCAAATTTTTGAGAATTCAACAGCAAAATAGTGATGGATAGTTCAAAGAGGATTGAAACAAGCTCTAGATACCTTGATAATAGAGATTACAAAATAGGGAAAAGAGAAAAAGATCAATGTTTCAATAATATGAACAGGGTTGTTCCTATGTAATAGGAGGCTCGGCTCTCTTTTCAAAACATTTAAAAAACGTTTAATTAAATAAAAATCAAGAGCAGAAGCATATCAATTGAGAAAGTGAGCATATCAATTGAGAATCACTTAGTATATTAAATGGTGGATTTGTTTTTGTAAAGGCATGATACTTATCTACCCTTCTCCTCTCTTCTTTTTTGTTTATGGATGAAACAAAACCAGTGTGAGTTAACTCACGCTGGATTTTAGTGTTTGTTTTTTCTACGCGATTTAAGTCACGCAGCGTGAGTTAACTCACGCAAATTTAACACTAGCGTAAGTTAACTCACGCGGCGTGAGTTAAGTTATGCAGGGGCATTTTGGTCATTTCACTCGAGAATGAGCAAAAACTTTTGGATAAAGAGCAGTTCTCAAATCAGAATTAGAAGAACTTCTAAACATGAAACGAAATAAAAAAAATTAAGTGAAAGAGAGTTGAAATTTACCTAACGGTGTCGTTTGGATTTATCATTCCTCTGTTGTAGGAAAGGGGAAACAAATGGTTTATGTGAAAAAGAAATGATTGTTGTGATTCTTTTTATTGAAATAACTTTCCAAATTGACTCATTAAGTGATTATACAAATTGGGGGTGACTTGGTAGCATCAGATTTATGTCCAAAAAGGAGAATTAGAGTCTAGAAAAAACTCAAACGTGTACCAAAGAAAGAAAAAGAAATAGAGTAATGATATTTGAACAACCATTTTGGTACAACTTTTGGGACAACCTTGTTGTTCTCTCTTCTCATTGGTCAAAAACAATGGAGAGAGAAAAAGAAAGAGAGAGAGTAAGAAGATAATGTGAGTATGAGATGGAAAGTTGTACAAAAGTTGTATAAAAATGGTTGTACAAATATCATTTCCCCCTATTGTTTGCTAATTGTGCGATTTTGCACCCCCTCTTTTTTTTGAGCAATTTTGCACCCCATCTTTTGTCAATTGTGTTTTGTTCAAAATCATCATTAAAAGAGGGGAAAATGGGCAAAAGATGGAGTGCAAAATCGCTCAAAATAAAAGGAATAGGGGGTGCAAAATCGCACAATTAGCAAAAAGATAGGGGCAAAAGTGCAATTGAACACAAAAATGGGGTGCAAAATCAAAAAGAGGGTAAAAAGATGGGGTGCAAAATCACTCAAAAAGAAAGAGGGGGTGCAAAATCGCACAATTAACAAAAGATAGGGGAAAAAAGTGCAATTAAGCCTTATTTTTTTGAGGCCCATAAGTTTTGGAAGCCCGGCTTGGTTGAGCTGCTTGCGCACCCCAAGGCCGGGCCTGAATATGAATAACATAACCTATAAAAATAAGAATTCTGCTCTTCACCTAGCAAATTTCGCTCCCACACAATCAAACTGACCAATTTACCACTATGCTAGTTAACTAACACAAGTGTAAAAAACAGAACTTAATTTTTACACATGCGTGACTTAAGTAGTCACGCTGCATCATCATTACGTATGCAAAGTACACCATGTCCTGGTTTCATTCTTAGACATGTTGGACATAATAATGTTTCTATTTTATTTGGGTACATGAAACATCATCATCATGGATGCAGTACACCATGTCCTGGTTTCATTCTTAAACATGTTGGACATAACAATCTTTCTATTAATTCATGACAAGTACTGTTCACGACGTGTAATGAAAAGGACACTGCAGTGGAAGTACACAAGAAAATATAGTATATATAAAGCATGTGAACTCACGCCGGTGTTAATTTCGAAGTGAGTTAACTCACGCATGGGTAAAAACTAAATCCTGTTTTTTTACACTTGCGTTAGTTAACTAGCGCAGGGGTATTTTGGTCAGTTTGGTTGGATGAAAGCGAAACTTGTCGGGTGAAGAGCAGAATTCTAAAAATAAGGATTACAAGACAAATAGTAAAACTTAAAAGGACCAGACTACTAACTATTATAAATAAGGTTTAATTGCAGTTTTAGCCCCCTAACTTTTCCAAAGTTGCGATTTTGGCCCCCTAAGAAAAAAAACTACAAAATAGCCCTCTAAGTTTTGCAACTGTAACAGTTTTGGCCCCCAAGGCAAAAACAAAAAATAAAAAATAACACGTGGCACTTCACTTAGGGTGCCAATCAGCGTAGATCGAGTCAATATCAGCCTTGGGGGTCAAAACTGCTACAGTTGCAAAACTTAGGGGATTGTTTTGTAGTTTTTTTTTCTTAGGGGACCAAAATCGCAACTTTGAAAAGTTAGGGGACTAAAACTGCAATTTAGCCTATAAATAATAAAAAGTCCAACATCATAAACCCAATAGTCTCTTATCAACGAGAAATAATAATATGCAAGGAACAAGTCAAATCCTTTCCTTAATTTCTAAATTCTATGAACCTAGCCACAAAGCCATATCATATTCGAATTTGTATAGAAAAACCTATAATATAATAAAACAAAACAAAAAATGGGAAAAATTGATGGTAGCATTAGAAGAATAAAATAGACCCAGGGGCGTGATAAAACAATGTATATATGATGAAAACTAATAACAACAGGATGAAAACAACAAACCATGACAACGTAAACAACAGGATGAATGCAACAGAATAAGACAAAATAATGGACTGTAGTAATCAGATAATGAAAAATGGCTAAACTGTTATCCTTAACCTTAACACACTTTGAAGATGATTAGCTCAAGTGGAGTAAATCTATGAAGAAAAAGAAAACAATTTTAATTTTAAAAACAAAATAAAGTAAAATAAAACAAAAGAAAATTGGTTATATACAACTTATGGTAAAGGACTACGTAGACATTTGATATGTTAAAATGTATATTCGAACTTATAATATCTCACCTTTTAACACTTAGACTCTATTTGGCAAGACTGAATTTTGAGTTTATAGTGGATTACTTAAAACTTATAAGCCTAACTGAGATGTGTAACATTTTTCTACCCTCCTATCTGGATGAACACATCTCAGTCGAACAGGAGGAAGACTAGGATTAAACCCCACAGACAACCAACCCGTAGACAAATCTACCACATGCCACTATCGGTGCCAACAAAGACTGAGTTCATGATCTCAAACAATAACCAAAATATTTTCTTAAAAATCATTTTTAAGAGGTGAATTTAACCATATCCACCAAATGGAGCACATATGTCTCCTGCCCCAAAAAGAGTGAGCATTTCGGGATCTTCACAAGGACCACACAACAGTTTGTCAGACTAATAAGAAACCTAACTTCTCCTTTTTCCTCCCATTTAAGTCTAACATAATACTAAAAATATTAGCTAAATCTGAAGGTAAAACAAACTCTCACCCCAACCACTTAAGCACACGATCCCAAACCTGACTTAAAAAATGACATCTAACAAAAAAGTAATTAGTCGACTCTACGTATTCATTAAAAAAAACACAAGAAATAACCTCATGTCAACTATAATCCTCCTAGAAAAGAGATTTTGATAGGTCAGAATCCTATTTTAAAGCAACTGCTAAAAGAAAACTTTCACCTTGAAAGGAGACCAAGACCCCCACACCATTAAGATTAAGAAGTTGCACTATTCCAACTTACCTCATCCATCTCACTCGCCCTCATATGAAGTAACCTATAAGTTGGCCTCACAGAAAAAGATACTAGATGAATTATTGCTCCACATCTAAGATTCAGTATCTTTTATCAAATAAAGTCTTGGTGTGCTTGAATTTTGTCAATAGTATGTTTGACTTGCACTCTTAGCTTTACGTGGGGTATAACTCTGGGACATCTATTACTCCATTAGTCTTAAACTAAGTGTCATCTTTTTTAATTTTCTTTGTCTCAAATTATTTGTTCATTTTATAATGTTGGTACAACATTTATTATTTTTTCAACTAAATATCCTTATATATTGCATTTCAATTATCTAAAACTACTCAATTAACTATAATTAACAAGGATGTTTTAGTAAATTATATTATCATTAAAATTAACATAATTAGTCATTTTTTTAATAACCGTATAAAATTTAAATGGGAAACCTAATATGAGACAGAGGGAGTACTTAATTTATCTTTTACTTCAAAGGTTTTTAGTTTATAAATGTTAAGCAAATATTTTTTGTATGGTGATTTGTGAGTGTATCTTATTTTCTTCAATTTCTTTGTGTTTGTTGTATGAAATGTTTCTTTACATGCCACATTCTTGACTGTGCATATAGAAATTTTGAATTCTGGGTTTTCTCCATTAAGAGAAATCACTATTCTTCACTTCTTTTTTATTAATAAATATTTTTCGGTTAAGGGTGTCACACTTAGAAACTTCCATAAGTATCTTGAGGAACATTGTGGCTAAATAACACCTCAGAATAGTTAAGATTAACCATCCAACCAGAAGCTCCCACATACACCTTGAGGATTTTCAGCAAATTGCGCACTTTGGTCCCAAACTCCCCTAAAAATAAAACATTCATATGCAAATAGAAAATGAACCGGAAAATGAATGATCCTAAATGTCTCCAAAAGCTTCTACCTGGTTGATAAGAGCAAAGAGCCATTTTGCAAAAATAATGAACAAATAAGGCAAAAACATCTTCCTAGTTGAATAGGACCTAATGCATCATTGTTCATATCATCGACTATATGTTGTTATGTATATAAGTCTGCTCAATTATATGTTGTTCAATACTACTTTTTCATTTGTTGTGAGAGTGTTGCTCGTACTTGACATAACAAAAAATTACTATTAAATTTCAATTTCTCTTCGAACAAAGAAGCTCATTGACTTGAACTTCTAGAAAACTTCACTTCAATATTGTTTCCTTTACGATATAATCAAGATTTCACTAAGAAATAATTTAATAAATTAATCATTATTACACCTAAGAATATTTTTATTCCAAATTTGTAACATCTTCCAATCTTTAAAACATACTGACCGTAACTCCCCCATAAACGACTACAAGCAAAAACAAAATAGTACAGCGACATCCTTAAAAATAACAGCTCAGAAGTTTATGTAACATATTTTTTAATTTTTATCATCATTAGACATTGGTTCCTCATTTCATTATAAAAGCTTAGTCCAACAAGAAATTTAATCGTTGCAATCTCAAATCAATCTCTCAAAACATGCCTATGGCTCCAGGACAAAACATGCCTATGGCTCCAGGACAAAACATGCCTATGTCGAATGGCACAACCAACATGATAATGAACATGCAAATGAGTTTCTATTGGGGCAAAAATGCCATAGTGCTTTTCTCAGGGTGGCCAAATAATAGCCTTGGAATGTACATCTTAGCTATTTTGTTTGTGTTCATTCTAGCTTTGGCTGCTGAGGTTTTGTCGAACCAACCACCGATCAAACGTGGGACTAATCCTCTCACTGGAGGATTGATTCAGTCGGGTGTTTACTTCGTTCGAATCGGTTTCATTTACTTGCTTATGCTTGCTGTTATGTCCTTCAATGTTGGAATCTTCATTGCTGCTGTTCTTGGTCATTCATTGGGATTCTTTGTCGCGAGATCGCGTGCTATTGCTGTCGCAAATGGGGAAGATCAACGATCCGCCTCAGATACACTTAAAATTTGAACAATTATGTACTACATGTTTTTCATGCTGCATGGTTTTGTTTGTTAATTAATCTTTATAGCATGTTGTGTTCAAAACTTTCTACCTTTTTCTTTAGGGTTTGCAGCCTTATTTCCATGGTTTATGTAAAGGAAAGACATACCAATAAGCACTTGATAGAGTGGAGGTGCAATGAACTAAATACGTATGTTGTTGGATTCCACCCTGTCATGCGTGTCTTTTGAGTGATTTATCAATCGTTAGATTAATCTAATGACCGGTATAAATCGATATTTTCAGGTGTTAGGTTAATACAATGATTGAGATATGTAGCGTGGTTGGTTGGATTTTTGTTATGTTAGGGAGGTGCAATGACACCACCAAAACCTTTATTTTTTTAATATATATGTGTGTGTAAATTGTAACATTGTTCTATGTATATAAATTATATTTCTAGTGACCAAATTTTGGGTTGCAAAAGTGGCTACACCACCAATTAAGCTATTGAAAGTTCCCTCAAGAGAAAACGTCAAACTCTGCCATTAGAGTGGCATAGTTTGACGAGAGAGGAGAAAGGAGATTCAAGCTATTTTACTTTTGTCCGAGAAGAGATTTAAACCCTATTTTTTGAAGGGGTAAGATTAAACTTTTATTAAGTTGATGCTTCATAAATGAAACTGCACTTTTGCTTAATACACTTCTTTTTTTGGTCAATAAGGTTTAGTTGAAGTTAATATTATCCGAATTCAAATTCTAGTTGGAATGATCATTGGTTAGATTTACTTATTTCTCAATTGAATTTAGGATTATCAGAGTCTCTTCTCGTAAAAGCAGAAGGTTAAAACCAAAATGATATAAGATTGACCCTTCTATATGTTACATGGTCAAGATTTATTGCTCATATGCTACCTCTATACATCTATGTGTGTATACAACCAAGTTGCCCTTTGGAGCTCTTATTCCATAACATCAATTGGAATTTCTTGTGTAATTATATATACACTGCATTAACCAAGTTAAGGACAATAGTTTGGAGACAAACTCACATATATGAAGGTATTATTTAGTCTAACGACTTTTTTTTTTGGTAGTGTTTTAGTGTAACGACTTTGTTATGACACAACAATTTCTAATTCAAAATAATTGTAAAGTTGCATGTTTTTTATTGTGACTAATAATTAAAAGGGTAATTGTAATTGTTACCCTCTAATTTTTTAATTGTGCGATTTTAACTCTTATAATTTTAAAAGTGTGATTTTAGCTCCCTTAATTTACCTTATTTCTAATTCCATACCCCCCTTATCAGATTTTTGAACAAATGTTAACCAAATGGGGTTGATATGGCTTTTTTATTAAAAAAAATTTTATATTAAAAAAAAACTAGGTCACATGATGTGATAACGCAAACCAAAATATCCTCTTCCTCCTTATGGATAAACACAGTTACTAATGAGGTTGAATACATTGAAGACATTGGAACAAACTCAAATTTAATTGATTACCAATAGTGGAAATTCAACCCACACTTGAGTAGCGCCAAGTCTTGGGTTCAATGGAAAAGTACACTATTAGAGTAATTGTAGTACTTGACAATAGATACATCCCAAGGGGTAAAAGTACTTGGACCATAAGAAGAAAAGGGGTAGGATGAGATTTTCCTCTTAATGGACATATAACATGTATTTGCTGGAATGCATACTTATGGGGGCAATTTCGATATAGTCTACCTATGTGAGAATGAAGTTTGGTCGGTTCACGGAGTTCAAGGGTTTGACTCTTAAGTTATAATGAAAAGGGATATTTGACACAAAGCCTTCTTAATGTGTCATTTTGCAATTCTCTTTATCAACGGTACCGAGACTCTATGTATAAGTTATGCACACTTATTCTAATGAATAGTTGGTTCAAAACTTGCCTACCATACTATTTGGAAATGAGCGAAAATTTAACTTACTAAATAATGGTTCAAATCGTGAGATATCATTATTTGAAGGCATGGAATTTCCGGATTTATGAGATTTAGTATTTTGAAAATGGTGGGGGATTGTTGGTGATTTCCAAAATAATGAAATCAATTTAGAACCAAAAGTTGCAACTCTTCACCAAGAGTTGTAACTCTTCATGGGAATCATTCATATACATTGGAATCTTTGGCAAATGGGTGCTTAATGAACCATATCATTGATTCAAGTGTATATGAGATACGTTTGGTGTGGTTGTGCAATACACATCAAGGAACTCATAGTATCCTGAAGGGGATTCGCTAGTCATTTCTATTACATCCAATATACAGTTATTGGTGGGGGCGAATCGTACCTAAAGGTTAGTGTGTCAGCCCCATACGATTTGAGTTTTACATGCATAACCATTAAACTTTTCAGATTTCAAGTGCAACAACCACTTCCCAACAATCAAGTTATAAAACATCAAAGAACTCTCTTGAACGTTTTAACTAGATCGTTTAGCGATCAATCTGAAACATTGTTTTGACATTCAAAATGACAGCTTATAAACATTATAAATCCAAAAGATTCAAACATTCGAAATGACATTGTTTTGGTAACTTACAACATTCAAAATGAAACATTACAATCCAGCAAACTCAAATGTTCAAAATGACATTATTTTGACCAGCACGATTTAAATAAAATAGTTATTACAATCGCGTTTTTAAGTTTTTAGAACTAATGATAATTTTTTCCACTTTAGTTATTTATATGAAAGTAACATGAAACAAATTTTTATGCTTAAATTTTCTTTAATTTTTTATTTTGAACATCCTTACTAACCAACTTGATTAACAAAGACAAGTCACATCAATATAAAATGTCACGTCAACGCCACCTGATCAATATTTAATCAAATTTTTACTAGAGAGCTATGAAACTAAAAACAAGCTTAATTAAAGAGGCCAAAATCGCAGGTTTGAAACTACAGAGGTCAAAATCACACAAGTAAAAAAGCATAGGGCTAAAATTAAAATAAAATAAAAAAGACCAAACAAACCGGTTAAGGTAAAAAAAAAAAAAAATCGATATTCTATGACAAAGAAACACCAATATTTATTTGATATCATGAAGACGGGATACTCAAACACAAAAACAGAGGTGGGGTAGGATTTGACTGTTCATGCCTTATCAAGAACTGTTTGGCATTTCTATTTTTCTATATCAGCCACCAAATATCAAAGAAACGTAAAACTGTAAAAGGACAAATAACTCTTATAAAAGCCACAAATAATCATTGACAACTCAAAAGATTCACCTAGAGTAAAGGATTGCAACAAAAGAGAATTTCCCCCCAATAAGTGTGGAGGGTAAAAAGAATGAAGGAAGAGAGGACATGAAGAAAGAAGCTAATAGCATGTCATACTATGGATAATCTAAGATAAACTTGTATTTTCATTCCCTCAAATTTTCAAGGAATGAAATAGATGGAAACATAATGACTTAGGTTTTAAACAAAGGTTTACGACTATAATCTAGGCATTGACATCGTGATTATTTTGTCATTACGACTCCAACATAATAGCAATTGTGATTGTATTCAACTATAATTTTCTACAATATCAAGGATTGCAGAACAATCTTTACCATAACCAAAGTTTAAAAACTTTAATAACATTGGTAGCTAATTTTTTTTTACTACACTAAGATCAACCAATAGAACATAAAGGAATATTTATTTGCCTCTCTTATGTAGGAGATATTCCTTTTCATTATCAACTAGGATACTATTAAAGAAAAGAAATCTTACATTGTCTACTAGATATAAACTAATAGGGTTTAAAAAGCTACAAAACAATTTCCATATTGCTAACCAGTTTTCGGGCTAACTCGGTCTTACAAGACCGACTTTATTGGTTTATTTAAATAACAGCTACTTCGATTTACAAAATACATCGATTAAGCCACCAATTCCTTGGATAACAGTTAACTTTGAAATTGACACACAACCAAGGTATAGAGACTACATTGTCTTCCCTATTGGCAACATGGGACAATAATCTAAGAAAAACCATTATACAAATCCATATCTAAGAGCAAATCCTCCCAATTCCATTGGCTACTACTACCCTCTCCTCCACTTACCATAGCTTCAAATCCTTCTAATTGAAAATCCATTGGAAACTCACCAACCATACCTAGTTGGTCCAAGCATGAATACATCATCATGTCTTGTTGTGATTCAAGCATATGATTCTTTCCATCAGCATCAAATGTTGTTATGTCACTCTCTTGTTGCACTAGAACTTGGTCAGTTGGTGACTCTCCTTGGCTCCTTCTCTTCAGTGAGCTTGAACCAATGTTTCTTGCCTGTGGCCTAATGATTTGAACATCTTTGGATGATTGTGATCTATCTTGATCAGCTTCTAGAGCATTTAGTTTTTTGCTTAGATGACAGTTCCAATAGTTTTTCACATCATTTGCTGTCCTTCCTGGTAGCCTTCCTGCAATCAGGGACCACCTGGAAAAAAAAATTGTAGCAAATAGCTTAGGGTCCATTTGTTACTAATTGCAAAAAGGTGATTTTGAAAATTTTAAAGATTAATTTTTAGAATTATTTTTTTAAAAAAAGTTGAAGCTATTTTGTGTTCGTTCATCCTAATTAAATTTGTTTTTTAAACCAACCACATATAAAAATGATTTTTTTGGAGAAATTATTCACAACAGTTTCTTGAAACAATTTTTAGATATTTTTAGGATTCTCTATTTTAAAAGAGAATCGTAACACATGGAAAAACTTCTATTAGGATGTGTTTGTTTCAAGGCAAGAAATTACATTTTTTGGAATGACATTCTTCGGAATAATATTCTAAAGAATAACATTCTTACCCATGTGTTTGGTAAAAAAATTAGATTTTTTTGAAATGTTTTAGATTTTAATTAATTAAAAAACAAAAATGAAATAAATGTTAGTGGTAGCAAAAATTTATAGCAAGTTGAGTTTTTTATTTTCATGGGAATGTTAGATTCCCATCCTTTAAACATGGAAACAGCAATAGAAGAAATCATGTGTAAATAACATTCCTCGGAACAAATTTTCAAAACTTGAAACAAATATGAGAATGTTGCATTTCCAATCTCACATTTCCGAAAATCATATTACAACCCTTGAAACAAACACGTCCTTAGACTCATATATGCAAGACACTATATATATTACTTGTAACACGGGAACTTTAATTCATTAAAGTAATAAAAACGGAACTATAATTGTTCTATAGTTGCAGAGGTAGGCACAATTGACTGAATACGTTAACAGATATTGTGCGTTCATTGTCTTTTACTTTTGTTCTCTTATTTAATCTTATCTTACTAGTTGATGCTCTAGCAAACATTAAGTTAATGTTTGGATAAACAAGTTAATTAAGCACTTATCATATAATGCTTATATTTAAACTATTTTTATTTGCAAAAACAATAAAAAAAATGTTTTCGTATGGGATTTAAGTTATTATAGACATCTTATGAAAATAAGCACAAATCAGCATATAGACATATCTTAAGTTGTTTTTATATAAACTCTCACAAATAGCCTTACAAGTACTTGTACTAATAGAAAAGCTCAAAAAAATGAATCTAAAAATCTTACTCTACAACACACACCAAAATACCAAATCAATTGGTTCAAATTAAATGAATAATACACATCTTATACTATACTATACTATAGCTTTAACGAAATTTCAACAATTACACCTTTGGAAAACTGCATATGGCTATGATTCATAGCCCATGCCTATATGTTAGACCACATTATAAAATACCAAATCTAAAATATCAAAATTTACCTGTTGCCTAATAATTTGTGGAGTTTGACAATCATTTCCACTTCCTCTTCAGCAAAATTTCCTCTCTTTATGTTAGGACGTAGATAGTTCAACCATCTTAGCCTACAACTCTTTCTGCATCTGTTTAGACCTTCAACAAACCAATGTTTGATAGAAAAGGAAAAATAATCAACTTAGTAAATATGTTGGTTCAATTGTGTAAGAACCAATTGCTAAAATTGAACAAGTCAGTCATTTCATGATGAATTCATTTTAATAGTGAACCCAAGGTTTTTCAAGTCAAGAGTATGGACCAATCTCTCAAAATAATGAGATCCGTTTTAAGAGGTCGACAGTTGATTTCTCAATAAAAAAAAATGTTCTTCCAAACATATTTGTCAGAGATCGAACCTCAGATGACATACTTCAAAGAAGTAATTAAATATCCATTTTAGAGAAGACAAATAGAAATATAAAGAAAAAGGAAAAATAATTGATTAACTTTTACCAGCCAATAGTGGAACCCTATGCCACTTTCCTTCACCATATTGTTGTATGCATTTCTTAAGCAAGTGATCTTCTTCTTCTGTCCATGCAACACCACCCATCTCTTATGAAACTCTACAACCACTTCCACTTTTCACCCTCATATTCGACCCACACCTGCATCTTTTATATATATGTGTGGTGGTGATACACATATACACACATACACACACATGTTTCTTGAAGTAAGATGTGCCAAACTAGCCAGCAAGGCAGAGAAATATACAATGTCGTATGCTTCAAAATTCATAGTAAATGGTCCATTGCTCTTTCTAAAACTCTGAGGCCAAGCTCTATGTTTTTAAATAGACATCATAAGTATCCAATGGTGGTCCTCATCATCTCAAACAAATTGGATCTCATCATATATTAGAAGCTTGTATATTTCCTATTCAAAGCCAAACCCATCCCATCTGTATGTTTCTGTCATTTGTCATCTCATTTAGATTAGGAGAGTTTTCTTAGAATAACAATAATGCCAACAATGAAGTCTTACAGAGTGCATAAAGTTAGTTATCGAACAAGGACGTGGATCATCTCCGCCTTTTACTCCCCTTTAACTAAGTATCAACCATATTTTAAAATATAATACGCAACTGCAATTGCAGCCCTAATCAATGTTTCAAATTGGGGACCGCATCACCTGATACGGTCCCAATATTGTGGTTGTGGCAGTGCCAATCGCATCAGGCTGCAATTGCAGGGTGATTGTAAATCACAATAAAAACCGCTTTTAATGCCACGGTATAGTAGGCGCAACTACTGCATCGCATCGCGCAGCAACAAATTACCAAGTGCTCAAAAAATTTATACTTTTAGCTTTCTTCTTTCTATCGTAAATTTAGGGAATAATTTAAAAGTATTAGTTATAAACGAGAATTTCTCTCATGAGATGTAATAGCCTTAACGATCTCTATCGAGTCACATTGCATGTGATAGAACTGAAGATGTGTTTATAAGTGGTGGGCAATCATTTCATAAACATGCAAGCTGGTTTTATTGGGTTAAATTAGGTCTCATCTAGATTCTAAGAAGTACAACAATAATAGTAACTGCATCCGCTATATTCAACTACATTTTGTCCCATCATCAAGGTTTTTACTATAATTGCGAACACATTCGTAACATTTTACGATAGTCTCATCCAGTAAATTAATTCAACACTTAAAATACAATTGCAGAGGTAGTAATTGCAGAGGTAGTAAGGTATCAAAAGTTTTTATTTTTTTAAGGTTTGGTATACCCTTTTCAAAATTAGTTGAAGTTAATGATTGAAGACTAGAAACATTGAATCAATCAAAAAAAGCTAGGACCATATCTTTGCACTTGAACCACAGAACATTGAACCAATCAAAAAGTGAACTAACTATCCATGAATGTAGTTTGGGATAGTCTTTATTGATGTCATGGCCCTCTTAAGTAGGTTGCTTGGGTGGATATGTTTTTGCGGTCCATGGATGCATAGATTCAAGATAAAGACAAATAGAAGGACTTGTTCAAATCAAGCAGGTCCTTCCTCGAGGGTAAAGATCCTCTCCATTTAGTATAATAAATGGAGGATGTAATTTGGAGAGAGATAGACACATAAAATAGATAATGAGTCCTACTATTAAGTGGGTCTCACCATCATTAATTACTTTTTAGTTTTTCAAAAAAAATTTGTGTTTATATCTCTTCAAATGGATGAAATGAAGAGAATAATAAATGGAGAAGACCTTAACTCGGTCCTTGAACCTTGTGTTTTTTGTTGTTGTTGTTATGATATTGATTATGATATTGCTTTCATTATTATTGTCAGTTCGGGACCTATCTTCGATTCTTACCTCTGATGATGCACATGGTTGTACTTCTATTTTCAGCATAATGGTTGTACTTCTATTTTCAGCATAAACACTAAAATGAGAATTGAGAGGACCATGGATAAAATGTGATAGAAAAGTATAGGATATGATAAAAATTTACCATTGTCAAATTTAAAATCACTTCTCTTTTTTTTACTTCAGCCATTTGTAAAACTCAATTAGAATTAACAAGACAACTAGGATTAGAAAGCTGGGATATGATACCGATTGATAACTATAAGATTAACTAAACAATATCCAATCTTATAACATGAACAAATAATAATTCTTATCATAAACCTTATATATTAAATGGTCCTCCCCTTTTGATCTTCTTCAAGTTTTTCTAGTGAATGTGTTTAGAGAGAAAATTATCTCTATTCCACTCTACAATATTATGTGTGAAAGGAGACAATGTTATGACGGTTATGATAAGATTATAAGTGTCATACTGATACATAAAATCATTCCTATAGGAATATTTGATATAGGGAATAATCGAACCCAAGACCTTGCTGACGAGCACGCTCTAAGGTCTTATAGTCAACGCCGTCAGGCCAACCCAATTGGGTTATCCTATAGAAATATTGATACCATATGCGCAGTGACTCAACACCAATATGAGATATGGAATACATAAAATCATGCAATATGGTTATTCATGGATTCCAAAGTTAAATGGCCCTACCAACCAATTAAGATGTTTACCAATATTTAACTACTCCCTCCGTCCCTATATATAAGCACCCTTTTATTAGAGTCAAATGGTGTTTATATATAGGGACGGAGGGAGTATATATCTTAGCACAAAATAATAATATTTGATCCACATCTCTAACGACAATATCTCAAATTGTATGTTGATAGTTTATTTGAAACTCAAAATATATCAACAAACATAATGGTGACATAAATTACAATATATATAATCTTCCACTGATTCAAGGCATGAAAAGATCTCATAACAACCTTATAGGTTACATGATTTTAGTTAGGAGATCTGCACCATAAGCTTTATAGGTATATGCTCAAGTATGTCCCAAGTACACCACTTGCATAAGCAATATTCGGACGGGTTCACATTTATGCATACATAAGTCTGCCAATAGTAAAGTATTCGTATGTGTGTGTAGGTCATTCATGTTGAACAAGAGGACATATCAAAAAAGTTAATCAAGGATGCCAACACATCAAATACTTTTGTGTCACTAATCCCACCTAAGGGTCTCGAGTTACGATTCACAATTAAAATTCCAAAGATATTAAATTATGTCCTTGAAGTAATATGAATAAAAATATTGAAACTATAAAGTCATAATACACAATAAATTCCAAAATCATTAGAGATCACATCAACAAAGACAAACTGATAGAGTTGTTTTTTGGTAGAAATAGTTTTTTTTTTGTAGAACAAACTATAGAGTAAGTACAATATTAATATAATTCCTAAGGCAACAATATTCACATTTTGTCACAATTGGTCTCATGATAGTCAAATATACAATCACGCAAACTATTAGTTTTAATTCAAGTTGGTCCAGATAAACTCAAGTTAGTTAAAATAGAAAATAGTTAAATAGTTGTTAGTTTTTTATTGATTACATGATCACCAAATAATGTACATATGCTTGTAAATAAGTATGATGTAAACACACTTTCATTGCTAACGAGAATAACAAGTTTACAATCAATAGTTCATTCTCTTCTTCTCTCTCAATTTTTTCAGTTCTCTCTTAGAAAACAGATATCATGCAGTGCAAGTTATCATTGTTGCGCTATCAAATTGGAATCAAGAGCCTGGTTCAAATCTAAGAGAGGAAGAAAAAGGCTTTAGTCGTGAAAATAATCAGTTGCGGAAACGTTGTGAAAGAAACCATGAATGGTAACAATCAAGGATTTACAAGTCGAAAGTTTATTCAACTCGTTTTACTTATGTAAAGTCGAATCGTAAACTCGTACAAGTTTACCTAAAATTAAAATTATATAAAATATTATGTATATATATGTAAGCTAGCATAATATTGCAAATAGATCAATAGTATAAAATATGACATAATTATAAAAGACAAAGTATACATAACCACCATAATAAAGAGTTATGTTCAACTTAGCATTAAAATAGAAAACTAACTTGCAAAATCATAAGTTTCATTAGACTCTAAACCATAAAATAAAAAAAATAAAAACAAGTTTAACATCTAAAGTTATTAATATAACTATCCAAAAAATAAGCTAGTTAATTTCTTCAAAAAGTTTAGTCATTCTAAAATTTCATTACATCATTATTATCGATGTCTTCATCTCCAACTTCAAAAAATTCTTCTTAAGATGATAAAAGGTTTCAATACTAGAACCAAATACATGACTTGAATTCACTTCAACATTAATTTCAGTACCTTGGCTTGAAAAAAATATTGGGCTTTGAAAGAAAATGGGAAAAAATAGCCCAAAATAAAAATAAAATGTCTTTTTAAACGTAAACTCGGTCGAGTTTACACCTAGTTTACACGAGTTTAACACTTGCTAACTTGGTCAAACTCGTCAAACATTATGATTTCACCAAAAACCAAGTTTACCTCTGAGTTAACACATTTTGGTATCTAAAATCGTGAACTCAAGCGAGTTTACGGGTTAACACTCGATTTATGGAACAATGGTAACAACAACTTCAACACTCATCTCCCAATTCTTGAAGGTGAAAATTGGGAGAGATGGAGCCCGGTGATGAAGATTCTATTTTGGGCACATGATTTGATTGAGATTGTGCTAAATGGTAATGAAGAACTAGGTGCAAATGCAACAAAACCACAAAGAATTGTGCATAAGGATTTGAAGAAGAATGATTGTAACGCTTCATTCTTATTCAACAAGGTGTTAATGGTAGTAACTAGTAACCTTTACAAAATCTCAATGATTACCAATGCAACGGAAGCGTGGGACATTCTTGAGAAGTACCATGAAGGTGATGAAAAGGTGAAGCATGTCAAGCTTCAATCTTTAAGGAGGAAATTTCAACTGATACAAATGGAAGAAGATCATAAGATTGCTGATTACATCTCAAAGTGATCAACATTGTAAATCAGAGGAAAGCATGCAGTGAAACAATTTATGATCAATAAATTGTTGAAAAGATATTGAGAACCCTATATCTAAGACTTGACTTCATAGTAGTAACAATTCAAGAATCAATGGATGTGAAAACTATGAAGATTCAAGTGTAGTTGCTACTTCAATAATTTGATTTAGGCTTTGATGATGTTTTTAATAAGATGATGTTTTTTGTTTTCCTTGCTCCTATAAAATAGATTAATTGTGAAAGCACCCTAGTCAATCCATGATCTCTTTGTCATCTACAATTGTGTCCTCTGTTAACAAGCATTAGTATTGTGTTTAGGAGTTTCGTGGTAGTCAAGTTTTCTCAAAATTGGTTTTTAAGGGTCCTTGATTCGATTCAAATTGTTGTCAAGCTTTTCTGAATTGAATCATCTTTTGTCTCGGGTGTCTTTGGGTTTCTAAAGGTGTGATTCGATTCAAAATTACTGTGAGAGTTTTTTAATCGATTCATTTGGCATCACTAGTATCTAATCATTGCTTATTGATTTGTATCAATGTTCTTTGAATCGTATCCATCTTCATCTGAACACCATGATTTGATTCAAATTTCTGCCTATGCAAATTTAAATTGATTCAATCGTCATCTGAAAAATGCTTGATATGATTTGTAGTTCTTAACATTCGTATCAATCTTCATAGCTTTCAGATCTACTCTTTTTATAATATTTGAATCGATTGAAGCTTCTTGTGATTCAATTCATGTTCGTTATTTTGTGACTAAATTAACTCTTTTCATTCACACATATACATACCCTTACACGCACCGACACACACTTTCCTATTCATAGAATCAATTTGTAAATACACTCTAAAGTGTCCAAAACCACTCACTCTACAACTTCTTCAAATTAAACACTTTTTCTAAGAACTTTTGTAGATTTTAAGGTCTAGATTGTTAGGGTGCTATAGTACTTATAAGATTCGTTTCTCTAAAGGATCATGTTGGTGGATCAAGGATTTAAAGGAAAAGAAGGAACTTTTCACCTCCAAAGGTAATTATGGGGGTTGTTTCTCAACAATTCA
>Ga0315915_1001566_pt1 | contig 27885 bp, 19 predicted proteins | sample MpolbnodulesMG_FD_207738 | JGI IMG/M metagenome (GOLD analysis project Ga0315915, IMG submission 207738) | Medicago polymorpha root nodule microbial communities from Los Angeles, California, United States - branched nodules | ecosystem: Host-associated > Plants > Roots > Nodule | place: USA... | reverse complement strand
TTTAATGGTGTTTGATTATGAAGACTTACTTGTTATTGGAGTGTTGTTTGATTTGAACTTGAAGGAATTTTGGGTTTGGGTGATTTGAGAGAGATTTTTAAGATTTTTTGAGATTTTAGAGGAGAAATGAGGAAATGAAGTGTTCTGTCTTCTTTAAGACAGCACATAGCGTGAGTTAACTAGCGTTGCACAAGTTAACTCACATAGCGTTAGTTAAGTGGCGCAACAATTAACACTTGCGCGACTTAACTAGCGCATGGACATTTTGGACATGGCTGCAGGGTGCGAGCGTTTTGTGTTGGGGAAAGAGCAATAATCATAGTCAAATAGTCAATCTATATCGACCAAAGTAAATATACGACCCATATCAACATAAAAAGAGAGATATGTATGGGTACACAAGCGTATGCACATCATATGTGTGGGTAGATATGTATCTCTCCCCTGTATGGAATCACACATGGATATGGAGTGAGTGAGAGTGATAAAATTAAAAGGAAGTAAAAGATGTCAAAATGAACCGACCACTTTTGGTGAATCTACAGAAATGGTGGGACCAAAATAATCACCATATACCACTGACGAGTCAAAAGACTTGCCATAAAAACATCACAAAACATGTATTGAAACATTAGAAGATAACCAAAATATAACAATAAATCCCAAATTCTACGGATATAGGCTTACAAGGAACGAAACTAAACTCAACCTCTATCTTGATAAAATCTGAAATTTGATACAATCAATAAAATATTAGCTCCACTGCTTTCTGCAATCTGGTACTCTTTTTTTGTAGTGGTCGGGGTTTGAACCTCAAATCTAGCATATTTTATGCATTGTTTCAACCAACTGAGTTAAGCTTACGAGGACGCTGCTATTTGGTACCTATGAGAATTGATCTAAAAATATTTTTATTTCGCTGCTTTCTACGAAAATGCTTATGTCGAAGACCAAATGAGAAGAGTTGGACAAGAAGATTTATACTTTATGGGCTGAACAAGAAGATTTTAAACAAGAATTATACTCTCACGGAATCGACTGTTGCAACTGGATTGTTATCGTAATCGTTATGAATTGCCATGATTAATAAGAATTCCGTTGATTGTATTCTCTGAATAATTGATTACTAAGAAAGAATTATGTTGCTTTTCCGGGATTGCCATGATTACTAAGAAAGAATTCCGGAAATCGTTTTCCAGAAATAGTTTCACGAAATCAATTTTTTACCACCATGATTGAAACTCTTGGATTTTTTTATAGAAACTTTTTAATAAAAGAAAAGCAGCGATTGAAACTTTTACCGATTCTTTGTTATTGATTTTTAATTGCGTCAGAAACCTATTGTTTTTCTCCCATTCAGCTGCTATCAGTAAAGGTTGTGTAGATGCTTTCGGTAGTTTCCAGTAAAATACACACAATTGTTCTGAAAATTTGTTTGAATTCGGAAACGTCTTATAATGATGATTTCAGGAAATGTTCTGGGGTGAACTTTAAAATTGAAAAATGTTGAAAGTGAGGGGTGAGAAATTAATGTGTAAAAGGTTAAATGATAAGAAGGACAAAATTGAAATATTTGATGATTTGCAGGGATGAAAATATATGTGTAGGGGTATAGGGTAAAATTTCCGTGCTTCTATAGCTTACCGTACGTGCATGTCCAAATCATTTAAGACACTCTTGCACCATTCTAAAATGGGATCACCCCATTGTATTTTAAATTTTTTTTTTTTTTATTGTGTGAAATCAACAAAATAATCTCAACTCCGTGACACTCGATCTTAATTTTTTTCTATAGCCTAACATTGCAATTCCGTACAATGTTGTAGTCTGATTAGTTTGAGTGGTACTTTTAATAAAATTACACTTAAGTCTATGGTATTTTTTTTTGTGGTCGGGGTTTGAACCCCGAACCTTTCATATATTATGCATTGTCCCTACCAACTGAGTTAAACTTACGAGGACTTAAGTCTATGGTATTTAAAACTCGAGATTTATGATATTGTATATTCTCCAATTTTCATCTCTAAGTTAGGTAGGATTTGTGTATCCCCAATTTTTAATTCACTTTTTCACACAACTTTTCTACAAATTACATCAACACCAAAAAAACATGCACCATTAAAGTTACTTAGAGTCGAGATAAAAAGATAAGGGCACACCTCCATTCATTTAGCATACTTTTAGATCTCATAACCTCATTTAAAAACATTTTGAACCATCTTATGTTTTGTGCTTACAACACAGGCCTTTGTTATAAAAAACCTATCTTGAATTTTCTTTTATTTATAAAAAACTACAACTAATTCAAAATTCTATTGTACAAATATACATGTTGATAAGAGGTTTTTTCTCACGGACATTGTGCGGACAATGATCAAATGTCGCTTTGTAACCTTTGTTCAGGCTTTTTTTTTTTTTTTTTTTCAAAAAAAGGGGAAGACCACTTCATTTGGTGGAGTTGAGTTGAAGATTCAATTTGGTGCCCAAACATTTGAACCCTAATTGCAGCCACACCAAATAAATGATTTATTCCCATTTTCTAAAGTATACACATAAAAGGCTTACAAGGGATGACATTTAACTATAACACAAAGGAGTATGACTCATTAATGAATATAATCATGGAAAACCTACCTATGCTAATTATTATAATTTTTTTAAAAAGCAAGCATGTAAATTCCACAAACACAAAAAGTTGGACGATCCAATCCTTAGTCATCACTATATAAGGCACAAAGGAGAACCCAAATGTAAAAGATACATATATAGATAGATATCATGTAAAAGATAGATATTTATATATATATATATATATATATATATAAATATCTATCTTATGTGTTCAAAAAAAAAATCTATATATATATATATATATATATAAACATGACCCATCATGAGCAGTCCACCGTCCTGTAAATTAAAAAAAAAACAAAAGATTAAAGTGAGAAACAATCTTTCTTGATAAAAGAGAAAAAGTAAACTATCATTACCTAATAATCAAGCAGGCGGCTGCATCTCGACGGTGGGCTCAGGTGCCACCATTCCTGATCGCCACCACTGAATGAAGGGTGGGTATATCAAATAATAAACAACGAGTGCAATGACCAGCACTCCGAAAAGTACGCCAAGAACGATCAGGAGAACCTCCACCCATAGTGGCACTCGGTGGAGGCCACTGTAGTCATGGTGGTCGCCAAAGTCTCTGCGAGGAAAGGTACCTATCCCTGGGCTCTTCATAATTGCAAGAAACCTGCGACGAAGATTGAATCAATGTTTGGAAATTGATTTTACATTTCAAAGTTAAAAAATTACTAATTTGTTTTAAAAATTGAGTGTAAGAAAAAATTTACTTGTATGCAAATGCAGTTTAATAATAGTAACATTCCGCATCATCACCTTAGTCAATTAAACTTTACATGTTGATTTTAATGTGGGTAACTTAAAATGTTCATAATCAATGCAATATTTATTATTTAATTCTATTTTAAGATCTTTATCTTGTGCCCTAAGTTAACATTTTCCTTTTATATAATAGGTTAACAGGCCAAAGTGTGTCACCTACCTTTGGAACTACTAGTCTATGGGGTTCATTTTAGCATTTCAATTATGTTGTTTTTTCATTTCTACCTCTAATCCCAACTTGATTGTCTTTCTGCTCAGAGTTGACACATAATATACTCTTTGTTGAGGCTATGATATGGATTTAATGTAGTCAACTTGGATGAGATGGTAAAGTTCTATTCTAGTTTAACCATAAGTTTTGAATTCGTCTCTGAAATTACAATTGCATTAAATCTTTTGACGAAGAGTTTTTTAGTCTTTTATGGTCTTATAAGACTCAATAAATTAATCATTATAGTTACCCATAGAGACATGTGGTTCGCACCAAAAGAATAAATTGGACAATTCTTCTATTATGAGAGGTAATTTTTTTTTATGAAACTTGGTTTTGGTGTGAGAGACTTACATGGCTGGCCGATGCGAATTTCAATTGGTTTTTTTTAGAGGAAGAAACAAACTATTACTAGCACCATTAATGGATGTGTTCCCAAAGAGGAAGAAACAGCCTATTTGCAATTCCTTTTTTATTACTAGCTAAGCATCAACTTGTTAGAAAGCAATAAAAAAGGTAAGATATCATCCGATTATAATATTCACCTTTTCTATGATTCCAATAAGGATATTTTAGCAAGAAGTTCCGTTTTTACTACAAAAAGCTCCCTATAGTAGCTTTGTATTTTACACACAAATTATAAGCTACTTTTGTATTATTAAGAGCTTTTTAAAAAGATTGTTTGGCCAGCTTCTACTTCATTAGAGTAGAGAAGTCCACAATAAGTTGGCTTGAGAGAGTGGCTAGCTCCAAAATATGAGAAGGAAGAGCAATTGGAGCAGATAAGTGATTTTTTATTATAATTCTGCCTGATTATTACATCATAGCTGAATTGGTTATATAGCCAATTCATCCCATAGATTTACGAATCTCCACCTAAGAGAAGAATCTAATAACTTAATTTAGTTCAATGGTACAATCACTGGCTCAACATAGAAAATAAAAGAGCTTATTTGTTGTAATCAGTCCACCAAACAGACTTCTTATCATTACCCATTCCTTCAGAGACAACCTTGTCCTCAAGATTAGCGTTGGGAAAGTCTTCCGCAAACACCTCTTCATCTTCACACGCGGCTTCTGACTCATGTTGTCCGTCCCAGTGCACTAAAGTTGTGTCTTTACCCCCTTCAGGCTCCATAACTCGCGTTTTGAATTCAAAACACGAGCTAGGGCTAGTGCTATTCCTGTTCACGTAACGCTTGGATCTAATAGAGGAGTGTCAAGTGAATAAATTGTCTCTAAAACCAAAACAAATTGAATCATGTTCTAAGTTCATAAAAACAAAAACAAAAAAAAGTTGTAGAAGTTGGATTGTAATTCAATATTTAAAAGATATGAAAGTTGGAAAGCAAATACATAAGGTGGTGTAAAGGGAAAACTTCAATAAAATAAAAAAGGCTAAATTGCACTTATTTTTCCCTAATTTTCAAAAACTTGCAATTTTGGCCCTACAAGGATTAGCCCATTTGCAATAGTAGTTTTAGGTCAATTTTGAGTCGGTCAAGGCAACATAATCATTTATAAATTAAAAAGTATCGCAATGGTTGGTGCAGATCATGGAACCCATATCATTCATCAAACCTTCATCATTCCTTCAAAACCCCAAAACCCATAACTCATCCAACCCAATCAAACTCAGTAATCTCATCACCGCCGTTCCAACCCAACGCCACCACCGACGACTGTTACAGATCGACTCCATCTCTTTCGTGCAATCTGTTTCGAATTTGGGGATTCTTTTGGGGTTGGGTTGGATTTTAAGATCTGTTGGTATGAATTTTGTTTGAGTTGTGGTTGAAGATGATTTTTTGGGGTTTTTTCATAAAGCTTGTTGTTGTTGTAGTACTGGAAATGGAAAAGGGTGTGGCTGCCATATGATTGGGTTGCTACAAACTTGAGGGGGAAAGTGTGAAAATGAGTGGATTTAAGAATGAGGTGGAAAAAAAAAAAACAGAGAGGAGGTTAAAGTTTGAGAAACAAATAAGATTGATTGGATTTGAGAAGATGAAATTTGATGATGTGTGAATGATGATAAACAAACCCAGGAAATACCACACCTCTTCCTTTTTCCGTTTCTTTAAATTTTTAATTTTTTTTCTTTTGATTTTTTTAATCTTTTTAATTTATAAATGATTATGTGGCATTTTTAATTTTTTTAATTTAATAATTACACACGTGTCCTGTCATATAGGCGTTGACCGAGTCAAAATTGACCTAAATGACTACTACCGCAAAGGAGCTAATTCTTGGGGGTCAAAATTGTAGTTTTTGTATATAGGAGACTAAAATTACAAGTTTTTGAAAATTAGGAGGGAAAAAGTGCGAAAAAAATGTTGAAGAAGCAATGGATTTATAAGCCAAGAGAAGTCTATGACTATAAAAGCTATGGATAACACTAGTACTAGTACTTATTTGGATTGAGTGCTTAAAAATTATGTTCTAAAACAATTAGAAATTGAAGCATTTGACTTTTGTAAACAATAATTTCTTAATTTGAAATTTTTAAAAAGTGACAAATGTAAAACTCAATAATTAATTAAAAAGTGACAACAATAATTAATTAACTTCCCAAACGGGGTTCGTACGATGCAACTCATAGGTATACCGATATGGAATTGCTTGTGGAATGAGTCAAGCATCTAATTTCTATCAATAGGGAATTACATTAATGCATCAAAACAAGAACATGAAACCCTGTGAACCAAGTATAATTTTATGCATCAATCGAATGTTCCTGTTTTTAAGGATTATGTGATGCATGATTAAACCTCCACGAACATTTAATTAATTGAACCAAGAATATTTAAAACAGGAGTATTAATTTCCAAATTAAGATGGGTTGCAATCAACAGGCTCAGAAGTGCAAGCCATACGATGCAAAAGGGCGTGAAGATACGTTATCGTGTGTATGACGGCTGGAAACGATGACATTGTTATCGGAACCAGCAGAGGATGGGTTAGCAGGCATGATTTAGGGGTCGGTCCATTCTCGTGGTAAAGTTCAATTTTGTATTTCTTTCTAAGTTTCAATCTTCGTGTTTCAGTTTACAGATTGACCATTCTCATGGTAAACCAATTACTAGTATACAAAGGCATGCATTTTGATTAAATGTCAAGAGTCTAAAAAATATGCATTGATGGTTCAAAATATTTCCGACCGAATAGTTCATATCACTTGTGTAATTTATCATACTCTATGATCTACATATGCTACAATCAATCCACCATTTATGAAAATAACAGAAAGCATGAAGAAAAAAAGAAAACATTTTCATTCTAACCCTTCTCCTAGAAACAACAATAATCATGAAATAATATATTTAACATTCTCATCATAATCCTGCTCATAGAAATTACAACCTAAGTTCAGATTCGATTTCATTTCATTGGAACATTCATGAGTGGAGTTGTGTTTTGTAACTCAAGATTGACAAACCGTGGAAGTAAGTGAAGTTGTACATGATAATGGTGTAGGAGCTGTTGTATGTTTATCATAGATACAACTTAAGAAAATTGCTATAGTTACCACTCCTAATGTTATGAGCTAGAATAAAATACACACTAATTTTGCATCTCGGATAAATAGAAGGTATGGAGTGTACGCAATCATCATAAATCACAATCATAATCATAAAAAAACAAAAAAAAAGTTACCAGAAAAAATGGGCATGGATAGAGTACAAGCAGTACACGCAAAGAGAGAAGCAAAGGAAAGTGTTTCTATTAAATGTTGTGGTTTTGGATTTTGATTCGTTGTGGGTGAGTTGACTCAATGAGTTGGGCCGAGTCGAGTTGTTGTGGTGTTGGATATGGATTTGTTGTGGGTGAGTTAACTCAGTGAGTTGGGCTGAGTCGAGTTGTTGGAGTTGGATAAGCTGTCCTCATCTTTTGATGACAGCCACCACAGTTGGCCGCGACGAGCACAATATTATGGGAGACGAGTTGGGTACATTAAGGAGCTTAACTAAAATATGCAAAGGAAAATAAGCCAGTACCTGTGAAGAAATAAAGGAGGAGCTGAATCGTGTGTAGCAAGACAAAGTTCCACAACCAAGAGCCCAAACTGTAAAATCTATAGTAGTAAAAATGAAATGTGAAGAAAAAAAAGAGGAAGATTTTAGTATTTAAAGAGGAAAAAATAAAAATGTTGGAATGTGGACCTGAGTAATTATGGAGATGAAAAAAATATTAATGAGGTGGATACAATGATGGGACAAGACATAGTGACATGACAAATAATTTGAATCAAGCTAATGTTTATAACTTGGTTACGAATTAGCTACTTGGTGGACTGTGGACTGGTATGAGTCGATCGAATAAAGAACAAACGTCTGTGTCTTAACAGGCTTGACGCTTGATGGACTGTGGACTGGTAGGGGTCAACCGAATAAAGAACAAACGTATACGTCTTAACAAGCTTGACGCTTGGTGGTCTAACATGGATAGACCATTCCGTTTGACTGTTCAAGTCAAGCTAGCTCAACATGTCTTCAGTCAACATTGGTTTGATTGTTCAAGTCAAGTCAGCAAGCTCAACTCGTCTTCAGTCAACACTGGTTTGATTGTTCAAGTCAAGTCAGCCTGCTCATCTCATCATCACTTAATATCACGTGTCCAGTACAGACGATCAACGCGCCTCAACTCCACGCGCCCGGTACAGATGAGTTGTACCCTAGTCCACGCGCGGCCGTACTCAAAACAGACATCCAATAGGAGGCTCTGGATCACAACTTAATGAACATTAATGATTAGAGAAAGACCCATTAAACCAAAACTTTGATGGATATAAAAGGGTGACACTTAGATGTTTGATGTGACAGATTTTTTAGATGGGAAACCGTGTATTATTTTATCTAAATCTTACTCGAAGTGCTCTTGAAATTTCACCTAAAATATTTCACTCAGCAATTCACCTATTGCAATTAACTTGTGTTTACGTACATGAACAAACAAATGTCAACATTCTCCTAACCCTACTCATAAAAACAACATGAATCATGAAAATTCACAAAAAATGTTAAGACCCAAACCCACAAAAACTCACATTGCCACTAATGCACAAGTCAAAGAAGAGGATAACAAAGTACATGAAGAAACAACCTATTACCATTGGATTTTTTATTTTTTTTTGAAGCTACCATTGGATTTGGATGCGTCCGAACAGAGGAAGAAACACCCATTTGCAATTTTATTACCTTTTTTTGCAATTCTATTACTAGTAGTCTAGTACCACTTTTATTTAAAAAAACAAACCCTTACGTAATGACCATCATAAAATCAAAATCAGATTCGCACGTTCTTTCTTTGTAGGTCAAACTCAAAATGGATGATTTTATAATCATTTCATTTTCGGTTAGAAACAAAATTTAATCTTTTTTTAGTAAAATATTTAATATTTTTTCCCTAATTTTTTTAATCTTTTTGTATATTAAATCAATAATTTTTTATATTATGATATTGTAGTACAGGCTTTATTTATTTTGTTTTGGTTACAGTATAGGCTTTAAATCAATTTTTTTTTACAAATAATCTAGTGGCTGTTACATGTTTTAAATGTGAGAAATGGGGTATTTCGGGTTCGAACCCTGACCTCTGTATATATTATGCAATGTCCTTATCAATTGAGTTAAGCTCACGAGGACATGCTTTAATTCAATTTATAATTTTAGTTTTGGTCGAGTAGTTTTTCTTTTTTAAATATATAAAAGTTTGTTAAGGAAAAAAATCAATATGTTAGTGTTCAAAGATAAATATCTCAACTCAGTTCGTTCCATTCTTTTGAAACATTAGAGTGAAACTTTTTTCTCCATTTATAATAAAAGAATAAATAGAATGAAACTTTTATTTTATTCAACTTTGTTCCACTCTATCTAGCTGCATTTTATATTATTATACTATATTCATTTTAAAAATATAAACAGTACTTTTTTTCTAAAGAAGAAAACATATAAAAAATACTTGATGAAACAAATATGAAAATATTAACATCTCCATTTTTCTAGCTTAGGAAATATATCCTTACTTTAACGTAAATCTTCATTTTAAGTGAATAAAAACATTTATACATAATAATGTAAATCATATCCACCATTCATAGAAGGAGCATATGTGACCAGAGTGTTTTTTTTAAAAAAAATAACTTTAAAGAAGTAAATTTAACAATACCCATTCAACTGAAGCACAAACGTCTCACGCCACAAAAAGATGTGAGCGTTACGAGATCTCTAAAAGGACCACACAACAATTTGGCATACTAATAAGAAACCTAACCTCTCATCCCCCCATCCCACGCACCTTAATAGAATACTAAAAAGACTCGATAAGTCCGAAGGTAAAACAAATTAACATCCTAACCACATAAACACATGACATGACACCTGATCACCTAAACATCTAAGAAAAAGATGACAAGCCGACTCTAAATGCTCGTCGTAGAAAACACAAGAAATACTCCTAAGGTCAACTATAATCCTCCTGATAAAGCGATTTTGACAAGTCAGAATCCTATCATAAACCAACTACCACGAGAAAATCTTCACCTTAAGAGGAGACCAAGACTTCCACGCCCTTGAAAGAAACAAGATCATTTCTTTTGACCTCACATTCAAGGAAACTATAAATTGATCTCACCAAATAAGTGCTAGAAAGACCATTACTCTAGACGCAAAAATCTACACCTTAAGAGAAGATTGAATTTCTCAAATGTATCTAGAAGACTTTGTGTAGAGGAAGCTTCTATACCTATAACACCTATTATGCGACAATCTCAACACCTAAAGTGAGAAAACATTTCACAGTGAATTAGAAACTCATAATTCATCTAATTAATGAAGAAAAAGTATAAAAACAATTAATCTAAAACCCTACTTTTGTGGGGACCCCAAAGGGTCTACTAGTATGATTTGTTTTTGTTGTAAAAAGTTATTTTAATGAATTCTTTTTATGCCAATAAGGGAACTGTCAAGCTGAATTTCATTGGCCCTCATATGTATGTATCTGCCATGCCCCTCTGTAACTCTACTTGTGTGCTGCTTCAAACAAAAAAGAAAGGAAAAAAACTCTACTTGCGTGGGACCTAGAGAGTTCACTAATACGAGCTGTATTTTATTAAAAAAAAACTTTTAATGATGGGTCTCGACTCTTTTAGGATTTTCAATTATGAAATCGTCCTATAAAAATGATAAATACTTAAATTTTCAATATATTAAATATACAAATTTTCATAAAATTATATTATTTAAGGTTTTAAAAGACTATCCAAAAACACTCGTTAACATTTTTCTATTTTTATTTATAAATTGTTTTTGTATTAATAATAAAAAGGTCTTGCTAACCGGTGTCCTTAAGACAATGACTAAGGAATCTATAAATAAAAATTTTATCTTGAAAATATAAGTTTTAACTTTTGATTAATTAATAATTGCACTACTTTTAATAAAAAGTTACTTATTTTGCCATTGCTAGTGCTCTTCATGTGCAGTAGTCTCCAAGTTTTAGCAATGAACTGGGTCAACAAAGTGAGGCTTGGATTACATCAGGGGCGTGGCTATGGCCTCCAATTAGGGGTGGTAAAATTGATGAATTGCATTGATATGAATTTTGATCATAATGATTGGATAAAAAAAATTCATTAATCTATTAAAATCCACTATTATTTTTGTTGAAAAAAATATTACGTTCATCCAATTCATCTATTATTAAATTCTTGAATATTTAAACAACGTATGTTTCATTATATTAGTTAGAAAAACATTATCGAAATCACAAAAAAGAAAATCATATTTGTGCATAGATCATCAGAACGAGAAGTTATTCTCGTTAACGGGTAAGGATAGAAATCATCTTTATTTATTATTATGTAATGAACAAATAATGTTCACTAAAATTAATTCTCACAATCACCACCAGGTCCTCCAAATTGAAGAGAATACCCAACATCTCCTCTTTGATCACCATAATATTCAACACCATAGCAATCAGAGCCGGCATCGTTGTATTCTTCTACGTAGTCTGTAACAGGTCCGTAATCTTTTCTAGATTCATTCTGAAATGTAACATGAATAAAATAGCATCCATTAATGAAATCATCATTAGGAAAGTGTCCTGATCCCATTGGAGGACTGAGAGCATTTGTAGGTGTTACTGTGAACCCACCCCATCCCACTTTATCAGCTGTGGGCAAGTTAGAAAATAAAGCCGCTGGAAAATATCCAATATCCTTGTCTCCTATATGCAACCACCAATTGCCCTTTTCATCCTGGACATCATATAACTTTTTTGTAAATATAAATTTTAGAACTAATGTTTAATAAACAATGAATAAAAAAATATATTTTATAAACAATATATTTCATTATATATACTCAAAATCGTATGGTTAACAAGATGAGAGTCTACTAATAATTAGAAATCGTAATTCCACTTTTTCTTCAAGCGAATACGCCAACAAAAGAACTTTGTCAATCAATTGAGTTGATTAGTTTCTATAAATAGTATCAAGTGCGTCAAATGATTTTAAAAACTAAAATGCTATGAAAAATACAAGTTAAACTAAAGGAGACAAATGTAGGCAAAATACGCATAAAATAAGTTGTTTGATTTATTAATATGTCAAAAATGAATTTCACAGCTGGTATGTACTATATGCAAGTGCTCGAAGACTAATTCCTAACTATCGTTTTTTTTTACGATAACTATCGTTATTTAGTTAAACTCGCATGTAGAGAGTGAAAATATGACACTTGCATTACTCTCCCATTTTACGCGGCATTTACTAGTACCTCACTCAATCTCTCTCTCCATCTCTGTCTCTCATCATCATCATGTTTCCTCTATTGTAGCCGTGTAGTTTATTCCTTAGCTAAAAAACATGAAATTGATTTTTGAGTATGTTCCCTTTCCTCTTGACTGGTTTTGATGTTCCCACAACCCTTTGGGAACCCCCTTCAAACTGATGAAGAGGTATGAAACATGGATACGGACACAAACACCGGACAATGACATGCCGACACTGCTAATAATTTGAAAAATATCACATAATACATAATTGAGTGTAACTATATGTGTTAGTATATGTCGGATACAATACGTGTCCAACACTGAAACATGCATAAATCAATGAGTGTTCATACTTCATAGATAAAGAGGCTAACTCATCTTCGGTTATTCTTATTTTGAATAGTCACTCATTTGACTAACTAGACATCAACTTATACATAATTTGGTTATATGTCATTCTCTACTAACAACATATAATATTTTTAGGCGTAAACTAAAGATAGATGAATACTAATGTTATGTTTTTTTAAGGATGAATACTAATGTTATGTAAAGAGTAAGTTGTATATAGTCTAATATTCCTTATATCATTTCTATGAGTTGTATACCTTGATAACTTATAGCATGAAAATTATTTCTTTTCACATTAAATGATATAAATATTTTAAATGTAAAGTTTATATAAAGAGATGAACATTTTAAATTTAAAGTTCAAATAAAGAGACAACCTGATGAAGAGAAATTGGCAGCTCGATCATCACTCCGCCGTAGGTAGATGTTTCACCTACACTCATACCAGGGTAATATGATTGGTCTGTCTGAATGAAGCCGGGGCACAACATGTTGTAGCATCCGGTCTTGAAATTATCTGGCTGTATATATATTTTTTACATCATGTTATATTTTAAAGAAATAAAACTATCATTTTCAATTTAACTATATTTAAAAAAAAAATATAAACATGAGTTCATTTAGTGAGAACATATGAAGTATTTTCTATATTTTAAGTGAAGACTAAGACAAAAACTAACATTTACTTACAGTCCATACTGTGTAGACATAAGTTCCACCGTCATTGTATAATAGCGGAGATACCTGCCATCATGTATGTGATGAATTAACTATTATTTTCCGTATCGTTAAAAAAAATTAAAAATTATATATATAAGCATGGTTCTGGTTTTGGGATAAAATAAGATTGGAATAGTAGGATAAATTAAAACTCACATGCCATCCAACAACGATTTTATTAGTACCATCTCCTTCTCCATTTTGAACAAACACGTGACCTGCGCTTGATTGACCCTTGACAACTTTTGGATTATACACACTAGTAGTTCCTCCGACTCCATAGTAAGGACCACCCTTACTTTTAAGAAACACATTAGCATACTGTAAATTCAATAGTTTCACGTATTACTAAACAAAGTTATATTTTTTTAATAGAAATAAACTAAATAAATTGAAAATTTAGTTAATCATGTGAGAAACATTACATGACTGATAGCGCCACCATTTTCAGTTAGGCTATGTTCATTGAATAAAGATTTTCCTCGAATGATATCATCTTTGGTTATCCTCCGAATAGGGACAGTTCCTTTTGGACATCTAACCTTCTCAATCCTGTATATGTGTTTAGTTGGTGAAGTCACTACACTTGTTTCATTAATTTTTCTTTCAAACGTTGGTTTTCTCTGCAACAAAAGAAAAGAAAAGAAAATTTTCGAACATCAAAAAATTGAAAATTGAAGAAAAAATTGAAAATCAACTACATTAAAAAAATTACCTGTAACTTATGATTTTTTAGTAAAGGATGATCAAAAGCTGGTTGTTTATTAATATCAACACAATCAACTATGTACCCTGACTTTGTCTAGAGAAACCACAAAAATTATGAAAAAGGGTGATGAAATTGATTAAAACAACTGTATGTGTAAATTTATACCTGGATACTCTTGACATGAGACCTGTTAATGAGGTTAAGTTGTCTCTCGAAATCTTCATTCAACGTACTATGCCTACCATCAACCATGTGGCCAATACTGCTAGTCATCAAACACAGAACAAAGAACAATGCATGAATTATTTTCACCATTCTCTTGTTAAAAGTAATAATTTGACGATGGATCATAATAGTTTAGTATATTGTCTATCTTTTTTTTTTTTGGTTGAGGAATGGTATATTTCTTTTTTATACATCAATGCTTCAGGTAATTAATTTAGGTAAAATATCACAAGTCAATAATATTTTTTGGGTTTTAGTCAATAAAATGAATTTAATGCATTTTTTTTTGGTCAAGTTCAATGCATTTTTTTTTGGTCAAGTTCAATGCATTTTTTTATTGAGGCACTAGTCCATGAAAAAAATCAACTAAACTTAAAATATGAGATACTAGTCCATGTAACTAGAGATAATGACAAACCCTGATTCGAAGAAAATAAAAAGAGATAATAACAATAATAAACATAATCTTTCGAAATTACTGATCTTTATTGCTTACAAGATCTTTATTATTGTCATTTGATAATACATGAATGATAACGTCACACATTAGAATATGCGTTGTTAGCATTTCTCTTGATAATAATAGTATATATTAAATCATTCAAGATGCATACCTTTGATTAAAAGCTTCCTAACAAGATAATACTGCAGACATACAACACATGTCTTCCTCTCAATTTTTACTTAGATATATGTGCCAATATGTTGAGCTTATATACATTTATGTCATTAATCACTATAATTAACAAGAGTTCTATGTTCGGTATAGTTAGATAGTAGCAAAAATATACTAACCCAGCAATGGCATGATGGTGAAAATTCAAACTCTCTCACAGGTGTACGAAGAGATGTGGTTGCTTGTCTAAACTGTTAGAACAATCACTGTGTTCTTATGTGCAACAAAAGTGCTTATGGAAATAAGTTGTTTTTAAGCAAGATGAGAAATAACATAAAGTTGTTAGAACTAAAGAGAGAATAACAGAGAGAATATATTTGTAATGTGAATTTTATTCATTAGTAATGAGTTTCACAATGCAAAGTCTTTATATAGGCACACAAGCCACTTGCTTGTGGAGCAAGTAATGTAACTAACTCGTAGAGTTTAAAGCAAACTTATCTAAAAATTGGTTACAAGATGAAGTTATTGATTAATATCTAATATAAACAAGCCTATGGAAATGCAAGGATGATCTGTTTGTTGTGACGGTCTTGGCATCGGTTCTGCAGGGCATCGTTTTTAGCTTGGTAACCTTGCCCCAATCATTTTTATAAGATTTGAAAATATTAAATAAATCATTTGCTTTTTTACACAACATACCATTAAAAATTTGGTGAAAAAAAAATAACCATAAAAAATTAGGACATGACATGGGAGTAGCAAATGGAAGGGGGGAAAAAAGAAGAAAAATTGAATATATTTTTAAGGCTGGTTGTTTACATCATGTTTGAATGATAAATGTTATTTGTACAACCATTTTATGATAACTTTTGAATAACTCTCTCATATTTACATTATAATGTTGTTGTTAATAATTCAGCCAATATTTGGCACTCAAGACTAGGCCATTTGAGTGCTGATGTATTGAAAATTTTAAGCAAAAAAATTTCATTTTAGTTGCCGACGAATTTCAATTCTAGTTCATGTCAAATTTGCCCTATGTCAAAATTTCGTAGACTTCCTTTCATAGCTCATGGTAATAATTGTGGGTCGTCTTTTGATCTGGTGCATTGTGATGTTTGGGATCCTTTCCATCATGCTCCTTTTTTTTTATGGAATGTGTTACTTTCTTACTACGTGGTTAACAATTGTCATTTGTCACTAGGCTTATAAGTTATAACTGAATGTTGATGTGACAAGATGAGAGAAGAATAGAGTGGGGTCTAGCTAAGAGGTAAAGGTTAAGCTAGAAGTTGGTAGGTTTTGGACCGGAGGTTGTAGAATGAAGTCCTGGTCTATTTGTGTATTTTCTTTTCTCTTTGTTTTTTTGTTTATGTGATGGTTAGAGATTTTGCTCTGCATTTTTTTTTGTATGTCATTGAGAATTACTGCTCCTACTGTAATCAAATAATTTGGTTCTTATCATCATTCCTTTGTGATCATCTTTTTTGAAGTGTTTGGCATGGTTGGAAAATCACTTATTAATTGCACCTAACCTTTACTGAACTATCCAGAAAATATAAATGCAAATTTATCAACCAAAAATCGTCTATATTACTGCATTTGTAGCCATTCTTTCTTTTGGCTCATTTCCTTTTTGCTTTTGGTTTTTGTCCTTGCTATTGTTTTGAGAACTATTTGAATTACTAACAGTTTATTGGATGATTGCTTGGCTGACATTTGATTATTTATTTAGTCACCCAAATAATCAAAAAAATCTATGTATCCACGTATGATTTTAAGCCATCTCTTTCCACTTATTTGAATAGACACATTGGAGAGGTTCGCATTAGAAATGTATTCCCGCTTCAGGAAGAAACTTGTTATATCTTACTCAACATGATTGAAGATCTATATAGTGTCTTCCTTCAAAACAAAAACAAAAAAAAAAAATCTACATAGCATCGGAATGTAATCCCTTCCCTAGTTTGAAACTATTAGGCAAAAATGTTTGTGGGTTATTATTTGAATTTGAATACTTTTAAAAAAGAAAACTTTTGATTAAATGATCAGTTGAAACTTTTCCTATGACATTCAAGCAATTCTGAATACAATAATCTTATGCATTATTGTTAAATAAAACAAACTATCAGATCTGTAAACATTTGGCAGTACGTTGTTATGCTTGACATTCCACAATAGATCTAACATTGTAAAATTAAATTGTGTACAGGACAATGGCAGCAAGTTCAACAGCCTTTTAACAGCTATCAGTGTTTACGCATAACGGTTTTTCAGCTGATCCTATCATCAGGAGAGTGCATCATTCATGGGAAAAGTTTGATTCCAGGTTAAGTTTATTAAGATATCAGGACAATGGTGGTTTGATTTCTATGACTCCATAGGATAGTAGGACTCACTAAAACATGGATATTGGATATAATTTATCAAACGTTCTCAGGAAGAGTCATAAAGTTCTTAATGGTATCTCCAATGCACATGCATGGAAGCTTCTTCTACTTAATGTTTAACAGGGCTTGGTCGTTCTAGTTAGTTGTCTGATTCTCTCCTTTTACATCTTGTTTGCATCAAACAAGTTGCTTTTTATAAGCATCCTTAAAATAAATCCAATATATTAAAGGAATAGGATCAAGAAACCTAATCAGTAATATATTTTTTCCTTACACAGCCTGTAATGCTCCGTAAAACTGCTTAAAAGTTAAGAGCTATCACACAAGAATGTTACCGAAGCTAGGGGCATAGGGCTGCAACCTGTTTTAGTTAAACAGCCTAAGCTTGTATGAATATCAAAACATAGTATCTCTATCTTCATGATGTAAAAACCATTAAGGTATGTTTCTGTTCTTTGATATGCATTGTACTCATTTGATCACATGTTTAACTTCTCAGAGCCCTTCTAGTCCGAATTGGCCTAGTCGGTGTCCTAATCAGTGTCGGATCAGGAGAGGTCTTTGGCATTTCTTGGGCAACAACATTTTCAGCTCCTGATCCTTCCATGTTTTCCTCAGAATGACGAGTCTTAATCAGATAATGAGCAACAGATTTGAAACCCAGCTTTGTCACCTTACAAACACAAATAAAAACGGAACAATCAACTTTAAGAATAGCCATATATTGGCCCTCCATTCCAAACCACAAACAAATGACAAAAAGAAAATCTAAGGTGAAATTTCCCATTAAAGAGTGGGAAGCAAAAAATGTACTAATTTGTAAAGACCAGCAATTACTTTTTCATGCACACTGAAGAAGATAGAACTAGAGAGGGGGGAACAAATGCAAATGTCAAATCATGCAACTAACCTTATTGTATATGTTACCAGTAGGCATCCAACCATTTTTCCTACGGCAACTATTGCAGTTGCAAATTTCACGACAAGAAGGGCAAGTCCATTTGGGATTGAAATTGGCTTCTGTCACATTTTCTCCATATCTATAATACAGTAGTAGAAAATGACAATTATTAAGATTGACACGGTGACAGTTGCTAACACAGGAATATATTTGTTAAGTTTTAGATGGAGGTAACACCTCAAGGAAATACAAAAGATCAGGCATTGTGTTCGTTTTCAAGTTTTAAATGAAAAAATAAGTACTTTTCTCAATCTGAATTCAACTAAAACAATGTTACCTTGTGTAGAGGCAATCTCCACAAAGTTGTCCTTGGGGTAATTCGCATTTATTGCAATCAGTCAGCTGACCAACAGTTATGTGCCTAAAAGAAAACCAATGATTTTATTAAAACTTCTCTACGGTCAGAGAAGCAAGTAACATATGGGCGAATTGATGTGCCAACTTTATGCATTAACTGCAAAAATGAGATAAATATGAGTTCTTCAATCAGAACACATGCACAAAACTGTTTGTACTAAGGTAAAACAATTTAAAAAGCATAGAACCAATGTTGTCAATCATGACTGGCGGATTCAAATAAATTGACATATAAACACACCAGTGTGGTGGCGCTGCCATGACAGTTTTCCCTTCACAAATTGGCTATGGCGGTTGTCAAAAAAATCACCACTCCATTAGCCATGGCTTTCATTTAACAACACTGCATAGAACTACTAAACGAGACAAAAATAGCAGCTAAATTTCAAGATGGCAAAAAACCTTCTCATTCCAAGCTACAATTTATTGACTAAACAACAACATAAACCATGATCTTCTCTATCAAAGTTGGTAATCTCCTCTTAAAAAAAACAACTAAAATGTACCAAGTATATAGTAAAAAAGATGCACATCTAAAATTACCAATGTTTAGTTAAATATAATATGCTTTTCTTTTCCATTCTTTTGACAAACTAGTAAAAAATTCATGTAACTTCTTTACTTGTAACAAACCCTTCAAAGGTGAGGACATATATCAGTCGGAGAGCAGAACAAAGTGAATTAGGCAATCAAATATAAAACCATAATACCTGCATTGATGGCATTTCTCTCCCTTGGTTGGATCAATTATACGATCCCCATCCTCATCATATCCATCCACATTCAATTCCCAATCAGTCCCACAATCTCCAAGAAGCTTCTCATGCTCTTCAGTGTAAACTTCAGGGTTTGTTCCTTCTGCTATATAAATATCTACCTCCTTCTTTTTCTTAATTGATGAGTTTTCTTGACGCTCTGCTATAGGAGACTTGAAACAATAGTCAACTGGTGGTAGGGTCGATAGTCTACAAACCCATCAAACATAAAATAAGATGACTAGAATTAGCTTTACCAACCATATATCTACCAAACACAACTCAAACAACACAAAAACTCAAACATGGTACTAAGAACGCAGACACAACATACATAATTGAGATGTACTAGCAATCTCAAGGCTCATTTGAAATTTCAAACACCGGAAACACCTTACATGTGTCGTGTTAGTATTGTGTTGATGTCAAAAACCAGAAAAAGATAGCTATTAATACACTCTCAAGGCTCATTTGAAATTTCAATGAATAAACACATGCTTGGTTGAGTGGTTGGCAAACGCTAATGTGAATTCAAAACTTCCCGTGTTTTAATGTCCGGCGATATACTTCAGCCTCATTATTTAGTTTCGATTTGGGTGCTTGGGTTGTTGGTGTCCCGTATATTTGCGGCGCCATTTGTATCCGTTTCGTTGTTTCTCCGCGAGTGTTTTGCGCCTTGCAATCCTCGTCGTAATAAATTTGCCATTTCAAAAAAAAAAAAATTCAAAACGCTCCCACGATTTGAAATTTCAACTAATAAACGCGTGTTTGGTTGAGTGGTCAGCAAAGACTACTATTAGTTCAAAATTCTCCCACAATAGAAGCTTGTGTGGCTTTTGGTCTAATGTGATTTTCCATCATGATTTTAGGGGGTTTTCAAACACACAAGGGTCTGTTTGGCTAGCTTATAACTTATAGTTTATAAACTCATGACAAAATAGAACTGTTTGGTAATTGTCTTTTCATCACGAGCTTATAGCTTATTTTCCATTGTAAGATGATAATTCAAATAGCGTTTTAGTTTATAACTTACTGTTTTTTCTTCCATTTTTATTCTTTATAATTTATTATAATCTAAACTTAAAAATGTATCTAATATGTTTTGGCCTTAACAATCAGTTAAATTAGTTTATCAGCTATCAATTTCAGAATAAATTATCAGTCATCATCTATCAACTATGAAGCACAGACACTCCTCAGATTTGGCGTGTCCCGTGTCCGACACCGACACGACACTTGTAATTACACTGAATTATGTAATTTTTTTCAAATTATTAACTGTGTCGGCGCGTCAGTGTCTGTGTTGTGTCTGTATTTGTGTTTCATAGTCTATCAGTTATCAACTAGTTTATTCGCTATTTTTACCGAAGAGAGCCTAAAATAAATGAGTTAGAAAGTGTGATAAACATTGTTTTACAGAATTAGAAAATGCTGTAACCTAATAGATATATTAAAATGAAAATGGTAGAATAGAAGAACAGAGTAAAACCAAGAAGAACGTCTTTGTTGATGAAGGAGCGTGGGGTTTTTTGTTTTTTGAGGTTACGAGAAAGGTTTAATAAACCAAGCTTGTGCATTCTCTTTCATCCTTTGTTCCCTAATCTGCTCGTAATTTGAAGATGATAATGATGATTGTTCTTTTTCTTCTTCGCTTCTCCTTCTACGGCGAGTTCCCATTTTCTCACACCCTCTCCTCTTGTTCTGTTCCGTTACTCTTTTCAGTTTTTGAAACGTTTCTATTTTGTTTTGTAGCGAAATGGCGGAATTTTTTCAAGCCTACGCCAAAAAAGCAGTGCGGTGTTTCATTTTTTCACCGCTCAAAAAGGAAAAAGTGGATTTCATGCTTTAAATATTCACTCACTTTGACAATTCTATTAAAATGGATGAAGTATTGAATATATCAATTTTTATGAAAGTATAATTGTAAAAACATTAAAAAAAGTTGCAAGAATTAATGATCATCTTAATTTTAATGTTTTTATTTTATTTTTCTTCTTATACTAAGGATCAGAGAGAATAACGTCTAAGTTAATTAGAGATTTTGTCAAAAAAAAGTTAATGAGAGATGAAACGAATATTTTACCAAGAAAACAAAAGAAATGCAAGAAATAAAACACAAAATAATCCTGCCACCTTTCCAAATTATAAGTCATATTACAAAAATATTTTGTCTAAAGTTATAAGTCATTTTACAACACACACGAGGAATTAATATATATATTTTTTATCTTATATTTTGTCTAAAGTTATAAGTCACACGAGGAATTCACCCGTTGAATGAAGTGAGTAAGTGGTCAATTTGGAGTTTAAATTCTAAGCCCACCGATTGAAAACACCAAAGTAGCAAGCATGAATGAATGTTTATCACCTAGGTTAAAGATTAATTACAATTATATTATGGGTAATGTTAACTTGTGCCCTTAGTGCACAAGTTAATAATCTAAAAATGGAATTAAATCATAGATTTTATTTTGAAAAGATAAGATTTTAAATTTTTTGGATGTTGAATGCACAATTTCCAACAAAGTATTTCTATCTTTATTTTCTTAATTTGTGCCTTGAAGGCACGGATTAACATTTCCCTTAAATTATATACTTAAAAGGGACAGATTAAAGAAATTGTAGCATTCCTCTTACCAAAAACTTGTAACCTTCACAACTAGATGTTTTTGTTTTTCCTTGCCCAGCTGAATAGCATGTCCGTGACTTCAAGATAATATGACACCACGTATGGTCATACTTCCTCTCAAAAACAAAAACAAAAAAAATTTGGTCATGCTTTATTTTTTTTTTCAAACTTTCCACACGTTATTTTATCTTTCTAAATTTTCATTATCAAATTATTAATACAGAAAAAATCCATTCAAAGAAGCATATGAACAAACCAAAGTTACGACACCACAAGACATAAACCCAGTACAGAAAAAATCCATTCAAAGAAGCATGTGAACAAACCAAAGTTACTACCCCTCAAGAACTTAATTTTGATTATGGGTGTAAATAATGACATCGTGGTCGTTTTTTTTTTAATATTAATTAATGCGTCAAGCTATTTTTTTTTTGTTGAGGAAAATGTGTCAAACTATTAGTTTGTATTAGTGTGGTATTAATGACAAAAACAGGAAGGTTTACTTTTGAAGCATCCAATCAAAATATTTCAAGGTTAATATGTCTCTCTTTTTTTCTTTTCTTTTCAAGTCTTGTTTATTTTTTATTATAAATTTTTAATGATAAATATCTTACTTATTTCTAATACTAATAACAATGTTAAGAAATTAAAATGTGCCAACCCTAATCCTAAATGGTTTTGCCTCCAAACATTCCTGGCCATTGATCAAATCTTTCTGATGGTTTTTCCATCTCTCGGTTTTCCTTGATTTCTTGAAGATTCTTCGTGATTCTTCTTTGTTTCTTCTCGTTTTGTTCTCAATTCTGCATTGAGATCCTTCTTTTTCTTCCTTCGCAAGTTTTACGAATTGCTTTTTTGCATCGTTTTCTTGTTCTTGCGAAGTTTCGTTGTGTTTTGTTTGAGTTTTGAGATTATTTCTCACTCTTTCCTTGTTTGATTATCCTTTTCTGGACTCTTTTTTGTGTGATTCTTGCACAATTTGTTGTTTCGTCCTTATTGAATCTTTCTCTCCTTCCTTCGTTTTTTGAAATCATGGTTCGTGCTGCTTCGAATCAACAACATAATTCTGATACTGATACTGATTCTGCATTCTTCATCCATCCTAGTGAAGGACCTAATTCGGTGATTGTGTCTCCTAAGTTCAATGGTTCTAACTACCTCGCATGGAGTAGATCAATGCAACATGCTTTGGGTGCCAAAAACAAGCTTCCTTTCAACAATTGATCTTTATTTGTTCCAGATCATGATGATCTTAACCGCAATGCTTGGGAAAGGTGTAATCACCTCTTTCACTCTTGGATTATCAACTCTATGTCTGATTATATTGCTCAGACTATAGTGTTCCATGATAATGCCTTTGATGTTTGTAATAGTTTACATACTTCTACTTATCCTATTTCCAATTATGTTTCTCATCATAAATTGTCTAACCTTCATTCTCATTTTGTCATGTCCATACATTCTAACCCTGAACCCAAAACCTGTACTGAGGCAAGTAAATTTGAATGCTGAAAACAAGCTATGCAAGCTGAGCTTTCTACACTTGAAACTATTGACACTTGGAATTTTTTTGATTTAACAGACATTGTGAAGCTCATAGGATGCAGACGAACATATAAGGTCAAGCACCATGCAGATGTGGTTCAATTGAAAGATATAAGGCAAGACTTGTAGCCAAAGGTTACAATCACATAGAGAGTTTGGACTATTTTGCCACCTATTCTCCGGTTGTTAAGCTGCTTTGGCATCCATTCATAATTGGAATTTACATCAGCTTGATGTAAACAATGTTTTTCTCCACGGAGAATTACAAGAAGATGTGTGCACGACTCTCCCTCCAGGAGTTACTTCCACCAAACCAAATCAAGTCTGCAAGCTTATGAAATCCTCATATGGCCTTAAACAAGCTAGCAGAAAATGGTAAGAGAAGCTTACTTCTACTCTTCTTCAACAAGATTACATTCATGCAACATCAGATCACTCTCTCTCTTTCTCAAGAAGACTGCTTTTTCATTCACTATTTTTTTGGTGTATGTGGATGACATCATCTTAGCCTGCAACTCTCTATCTGAATTCATTTACATGAAATCAATACCGCACTCTTGTTTTAAAATCAAGGATTTGGGTAAATTGCATTATTTCCTTGGTCTTGAGGTGGTTTACTCTCAACATGACATCTCTTTATGTCAAAGAAAGTACTACTTAGACTTACATTCTGATTCAGGTAATATCGGCTCTAAACTTGTATCCACTCCCTCTGATCCTTCAATCAAGCTTCACCATGATTCATCTCCTTCATATGAAGATTTTCCATCTTACAGAAGATTGGTTGGGATGCTACTTTACCTAAACAATACCAGACTTGATATTACTTTTAAAACCCAATAGTTGAGCCAATTTCTTTTCAAACCAACACAAACACATCACACTACAGCTTTAAGAGTTCTTGGATACCTTAAGGGTTGTCATGGCAAAGGTCTTCTTCCCTAGAGCCTCTTCTCTGCATTTATAAGGTTTCTCAGATGCTGACTGGGCTGGATGTGTTGATACTAGGCTTTCTATAACTGGACGATGCTTCTTCTTATGCAACTCTTTGATTTCATGGAGGACCAAGAAACAAATTACTATTTCTAGATCTTCTTCTGAAGTTGAATACCGTTCCTTTGCCTCAGCTACATGTGAACTGCAATGGCTTCTCTACTTGCTCAAAGATCTCCATGTTAGCTATATAGTAATTTCTTTAAAATTAATTTGTCTACTTGGATTTCAATTTTAATCAAATTAAACTTCTATAGTTTAGAGTACTTCCATTTCCATATCTATGATAACTTACATTTTAAATAATGCAACAGTGAGAACGCAGAGAAATTTTGTTTTCTATAGGATATAGGAAACATTAACCCAGAATATTGTTGTTAAACTTGGTTGATTCATTAATGAGTCATACCTCGTGTGTGATGGGAATAAAATACTTATTTGGTGTGTCTGCAATTAAGGACCAAATGTTTGGGCACCAAATTAAATCTTCAACTCAACTTCACCAAATGAAGCGTTCTTCCCTTTTCTAAAAAAAGCATGAATAAAGGTTAAAAAGTGATATTTGATCACTGTCCGCACAATTTTCATTAGAAAAATCTCTTATTAACAAGTATATCAGTGCAATAGACTTGTATGAAGAAGTGAATAAAAAGTTGAGGATACACAAATCCTACCTAACTTAGAGATGAAAATTGGAGAATATAGAACATCACAAAAAAAATACCACTCATTTTGCAATGTTATTAAAAGTACCACACTCAAACTAATCGGACTACAATATTAAATGGAGTTGCAATGTTAGGCTGTAACAAAAAATAATAAAAAATGTCTGAGTTGAGATTATTTTGTTGGACGAGTGGTCGCACAAGAAAAAAAGATTTAGAAAAATACAATCATTAGAAAGAAAATTGGGGTGGCTCCATTTTAGAATGTTGAATGTTGGTCTGAATTATTGTCTTAGGTGATTTGGACATACATAGTGAGCTATAGAAGCACCCCTAATGAGGGTTAACTAGATTGAGTATAATGCAGTAGAAGGAGATAAAAAGAACTACATGCCTAATTATTTTTTTTATAAACTCTTCTTCATCCTCAGAGAAATAGTTCAATTGACCTTTCTGTTTTCCTCATCTCAAATTGGCTAATTCCTTGTTCAATAATTACAAAATGTTGGTCTGATTTGCATAGATGTAATATTTGATGGAGGTTTTATATAAACCTGAACTTTGATCATTTTGCAAATTGAAATGATGAAACTTTAAAAATCTTCTTGTTCAGCCCATAAACCATGACTAATCCACTAAGCAATCTTTCTGTTCAAGTAATTGAGAAAAATACCTTATTCTCGTGTTACTTTCAAGTAATTGAGAAAAATGTTGCATATATGGGCTTATTCTCTTTCACACATAAAGTTTTTTTTTTAAGAAGTTAAAATGGAATATATTACCAAAATAACTTTCACACATAAAATTAATTTTGAATGTCATGCATGTGTCTCCCTCTTCTATTGCTCATACTGAAATGTCACATGCCACTTCATGCCTAACCAATAACCATTTATTCAGGTTTTATAAAATTGACTATGATGTCATACGTATATACAACTTTAGTATATACAATAATGTCAAACCGACCGGTTTCTGTTGAAGTGAACTCTCTAATTTTGTAAATATTTTATAAAAATATATACCCACTTTAGGCATGTGTTTAAATGTTTTCATTGAATATTTTAACTTGGAAATAAACTTATAAAAAGAGTCTATGCTAATTATTGTTCATAATTTGTTTGATCAAAGAATTTCCTCAGCTTGGTTGACCATATAATTAAGCTTTTATTTTCAAAAGTTTTTTCTTTCTTTCTTTTCAAAGTCATTTTCTTGCATTCATGGTAATAGCAACAATTAATCAGTCTACTTTGCTGAAATATAGCAATTTAATAATTAATAGGAATGTAAAGATTTGAGAAGTGGAACTCTTCAAAATAAAAGTAAAGATTAATTAGTATACATTGTTGGCTACACATGCATCGAGTTATGTGTTGCTACGTCAAATAATAAATATAAAAACACATAAATTATCATATACATTAATTGACGTGATTGTGTCAAAAAAATTAATTGACGTGACAACGTTTCATTAAATATGGTAAAATAATAGTACGTCGATAATGTATATTAATTAAATTCAGAGTATCATAAATTACGAATTTTATCTACCCCATATTTCATACATTAAGCTATATTTTAAGAAAGAGAAACGATTAATATAGCGAAAATAAATTCACGAAATGATTCCCTCTTCTACACCACATGTTGAGTTGTTATCAGGGCGTTTCAATAAAATTGGAGGCTCGGCTCTAATATTAAAAATGACCCTTAATAAAAATAATTAATGATAATTTAAATAATTGCAAATTAACAATAAGCACTAATTTGATTTTAATCTGTTTTTGTTGAATTTGTGTTGTTGATAGATGTGTGGGTTTGGCCTAACTTGTTCATTTACTCTTTACTTTTGTCAAATAATAAGTGTTTAATTTAGACCTACATAACAAAAGCAAATATTATCCTACATCCCAACAATTATACTCATACCCTTATAAATAATTGAGGCCCCCATAAATTGGAGGCTCAGCTCCGTAAAGCTCCTTGCGCATGGCAAGGAACGGCCCGGGTTGTTATTGGTACAAAAGAGAAGTTCAAAAAATATCTGCTTTTAAAATCATATCTCTTGAAACAACACGAAACCACCTTGAGTTATTATAAGGATCACTTATACTCCATACATAATCTCAAATAATATTTCGAATATTGATTGGATATTAAATGATTGTAATTGGTTTGGCTCTAAATCAATATTATTCCTCCAAACACATTGAGATTGAAATGGTACCATGCATTAAAAAAATGACAGAACACTTTATTAAGTTGTGTAGCTTAGTAGAGAGCTACAGAGAGAAGCTCATCCTTTGTAACATGGTTTGGGAAGATGGTGAAATGTGCAAACCATAAGCTAAGAAAGGAAATGAAAAAGGGAAGAAGTTAAACATCTTGATGGTAAGTAGTGAAACATTGAAATTACATCTATTTGTGATTTGTGTAAGCCACATGGATATGTCTTTAAAGCAAATTTTGTCTTCTTATTTATAGGATGTTAGTAATGTCAATTAATTTCTAGTTGGTACTAGTACTACTATATAACCAAACTGGATCTCTCAAAAAAAAAAAAAAAAAACAAAAA
>Ga0315915_1001565_pt1 | contig 27888 bp, 15 predicted proteins | sample MpolbnodulesMG_FD_207738 | JGI IMG/M metagenome (GOLD analysis project Ga0315915, IMG submission 207738) | Medicago polymorpha root nodule microbial communities from Los Angeles, California, United States - branched nodules | ecosystem: Host-associated > Plants > Roots > Nodule | place: USA... | reverse complement strand
AACGTGTAGTCATATTCTTATTCCAAATCATATGAAATTAACAATCAATAAACTCTTCCCAACTATATCAGACTCAACTTTAAAATTCTATAATCAATTTTAGTTCTTCTAGAAGTGAAGTAGAGTGGCTAAACTATTTATGTCTGTTGAGTCAACGTCAACATAAATGCAAAACTTATATATAATATTTAAATTAAGCTCATTGAAAAGTTTACGCCGATTTATATTTGATATAGTAAGTTTATACTTTTTAAAAAATTATGGTCATCCTTGACCCAATAGTTTGCTTTATATTATTCTCTAATTTGTTATATTTAAGATCCTTAAATTTTTAGATACAACGTCGTTATAAACATATTTATTGGTATGTAGGGTGGCAAAATAGATTGAGTCCTATGAGTAAACCATTATTCTCATCTGGAAGAGTTGAGATTTTGTATCCAATCATTTAATTTGGTTTGCATTACATAACCTATTTAAAAAAAAGTGTAGGATATGTTGATTCGTTAGATCAATTTTAAAATCTCAATTTACAATTATTTTTCTGTTAAGTTATATTTTATGCAGCCATTAATCCATTTTTTCGCTAAATGACAATATTCTTTGAGTTGTATTGTTTGTGTAATGGTTATTGGATAATGTTGAATTTCAGTGAACTAGTTTTGAAGATTTTTGCTTAGACAAGCCAAATACCTTAAAATAAAAAATTATTATGTTAAACTACTAATCGCAGGCGAGGTGGAAGTTTCAACCCACTATCTAAGTTGGCCAAGTATGCTTCATTTTAGATGGGTTGATGGCAGGATAAAAAAAATAGCGGGTTGACCAATTTTTCCAACCATAAATTGGTATGCATACATTGATAAAAAAGAAAGAAAATAAAAAGAGAGATCAATGTTTCCATGAGCGTTGCAATCATTCAAATTTTCACTGGAGTAAAAGAAATGTAAGGTCCCGCAGCTCAGTTGGTTAGAGCGTTGGTCTTATGAGCCGAAGGTCGCGGGTTCAAGCCCCGCCGGGACCATAATTTCATTTATTTGTAACTTCATTTATTTGTAACAAAAAAAGTCAAGTGAATTAATTTTTTTGATACTCGTGTTATAATTATATACGCATGTATATATGGTTTCTGTTTCTAAAATCAAGCAAGAACATCGTCCTTTTGATCTTTTTACATTGTATTTCAATTTTATTTGCTAGTGGTACCTAAGGGTGAGAATAGATCAGACCAAACTTTATGGCTAGGTTAGACTTTTTTTAGATAGAGAACACTTAAACTTTTTTAAAAGTCTAGCTAAAATGACAAGGTCACAAACCATACAAAAAACCTTTTAGTTTTTAGGCCATCAAGCCGGTCTACTAAAATGTGTAGTCTTTACGAACCAACACAAGTGTGGTCTCTAACGAACCAACTCAAGGGTGTGGTCTCTCATGAACTAACACTAGAGTGTAATATTTCACGAACCAATACCTTAACTATTAAATGCATGAGCATATGATTCGTCATATATGCTAACACAATATACCGCATACCAATCCAACATGTGTGAATCTCAACAACATGTTTTTTCATGTATATATTCATTAATCATATGTAGTAACATTTTCACAATCAACACGCAGTCATATTCTTATTCCAAATCATATGAAATCAACACTCAATAGACTATCACAATGATCATGTATAACCCCAACGGTGCACAAAATGATTTTCACTGTGGTTATTGATGTGAAACCCGCAAGCGTACGGTTATATCAAAGTAGTAAAATATCGATCCACAAGGAGTTATTATAATTACCGATTTTCTTTCTAATTATGATTAGCTGAAAGGTTTAAAGTTTAGAAATTTAACTGATTGTTCATATAAAATTCAGAATATAAAAAGCGTCTCGGGATTATTGGTTCATCGTAATGACAAATTACTCACAATCCAAACCTATATTTTCATCTTAGGTTAAATCCGTTTTTAAAGACAAGTTTCTCTAATGTATTTTATGTTTCCTTTCGGAATCCACAAGTGTATTTCAATGGAAATCAAACCTATTCTCATGATTGATTGCTATCAAAATCAATTAAGAACGAAACTTTAATGTCTCAGGGTTTACAAAACTATTCTCATGTTTTGCAAACCTTGTCAAATCTCACTTGTTCTAATACTAACCTTCATCTTTCGATCCTTCGGTTAGTATTTGGAATATGAATTAAAGACGGTGAGATTTGATTAGAAAGTATATTTAAACAAAATTAGGGTTCTAGGCTTGGTTTGATAGGAATTAAGTCATTAGACTCATCCAACAATCCCAAGACAAAGAGATCTACTCACTTATGTTCATCGTAGACAAAGAGATTAAAGTGATGGAATAGAAAGGCATGAAAGTAAACGGCTGAAAGTAAAGTTGCAGAATTGTAAAGAACAAGAAATTAGGGTTGCAGAAAAATAAAGACTAAAACTTTGATTTAATGGAAATAATTGTCACAAATATTCCATGACCGTGCCTGGTTCTTCACACATCAGCAAGCTTTGGAGGGTTGGCATCGCGCACGACCGTGCGTAGGGAAGGCACGATCCGTGCGTTACGTACGACATTGCTTGTCTTGGTCTGCTTTGGAAGGGGCGCACGGTCTGTGTAATGGCACGCACGACCGCGCGCGATGAAAAGGACAAAATTTTCCTTTTCTCTCTTCTCAAATAGGCTTCAATCATGCTTCTAGACCCCTTCTTTTGCTTTAAGAAAAGATCTTACACCCTTTTGTGATCCTGAATATAAAACAAACAATTTGAAGTAAAATAGTTCTAAAAAGAAACTAAAGCACACAAAATTCTAATAAAATAAACACTTAAAAACCACTTAAATTACGACTTATCAGTTATTCAGAGTTCCATGAAAACATCATTTCCACGTATAAACAATCAAATTGAAAGCACATATTCTCAACTGGACACACAATTAGACATAGCATATTTATTCACTAAAAAGCACACAAATAAACACATAAACCAATCATAACACTTATGTAAGTATGATGTTGTTAGAGAGTACTTTTATAATAACTCAGTTTTCCTTGTACCTGAAAAACTCTACAACATGTAAGATTTACAATAGGAACCACTCAAAATCATCGAGCTGAGCATTCTAATACACACAACTGAAATAAATATCGGCTCTTAAGATTTTCTACCCACCCTAGATGAAGTTCGCCAATGTTTGGAAATTCATCTTAACTTTGCAAATTTTCCAGAGATTTTAGATTAAAATATTTTCTAGCATTTAACCAAATCAATTCTTCAAAACGTGCTTAAGACATTTTCTAATGATAAAGTTTCTAAGACACAATCCACAAGTGAAATCATATGACAACTCGAAAAAGGGTTATGCATTATCAAATTTTGGAACAAAAATAATAAAAGTGTTGTTGACTACATTCACCAATCTCCTATTAGCATCGACTTCGGTCAAAAATCTCATAAATCCCCTTAAACTTAAAATTCTCTTAAGAAGTTGAAATTGACATCATCTGAACCCGAACTTTTGCAGGTATCACACTCCCACACAACATGTTTAACTTCCTCTTTACTAAAAGAAAGAACCAACATCTACCAAGAGATTTGAAATGCAAATTCTTCACTCCTGGTCAGATTCTTCTAACACTTTTAAATTGATTATCAAATAGATTGAAAACAAAATGTCTAACACCTTCAACAACTTTAAGTTAAACACCATTGTCGATAATACACAGTTGAATTATGATGCCTCCTGCTGACCAGGGCCGGATCCAGTGTGTACTCAGGGTGACTTTAAACAATTACACTAATATCCCTACTCTTTTGCATTGTGCACACCTTGATTTTTTGGTTTTGCATTTTAAGCTCAGAGATCTATTTTTAATTTGTACATTAGGCCTAAAGAACTCTCACTTCAACCGAGGGGGTCCAGCTTTACGGTAACTTTTCTGATGCGCCATTGTAACGTCTATTTCATACTTGTACAAATGAAATATATATTGTATTACTTCATTTGTAATTATTTGTTGCTTTTGTCTTATTTTTTCCTTATCACTTTTACTTCACCCGATCTCTATTATAAGATAAATTTCATTTTTTAAATTTATTCAATAAATGATGTATGTAGTTCTTAATATAGATTATATACATTATTTATTGAATGAATATAAAAAATTAACTTTATCTTATAATAAAGATCATAGTAGTATTATGTTTTCTTCTCTTTTGCTTTGTTTTGCTCTCCATCTTTAGATGCCTTGATCAACATGTAATTGTTATCGATAATATCACTTATTCAAATTTTAAGTGGTAGATATTAGAATAAGTGAAATAACTTGTGTAAAAAAAGTTTAATTGATAACATTGACATAAATAAATCATTTGTGTAAACAAAGTAAGACTAAGTTGTGCAAAAAAAAATTATGACAGTAAAAAAAATCAAAATTTTATAAGACGAAAATGCTTGCACAGGGTCATGGATGCACTACTGACCACCTGTCCATGACAAAATTGAGTTCAAATCCCCCTCCTTGAACTAAAGAAACCTAGATTGCTACCACTTGATACCATGGTTTTAGTTTCACATTTAAATGTCTTATATATTATTTTCAAATGCCATAAGCAATTTTAACTCTATAAAATTATGTTTGGTATTTTTTTTAGAAATTAATTTTGAAGACTCAAAGTAATTCTAATGAAGTTACTATTTGTATTTTTTGATTCTAAAATTGATTTTAACATACAAATTTATAATTCAATTAAGATGATCAGTAATGTGTAATTGGATTAATACTAACCATTCAAACTTTACACATAATCTATAAAAAAAAACATATGAAAAAGTAGTATATTAATTGGACTAATTTTTTATTTTTTTTGTTAATAACTCTTCACTCTTCCAAAAAGCATACTTAAACTAATTAAATAATTTTTCAAATTTTTGAAGAAACAAAAAGTTTCAAATCTATGTACTAAAAAAAAGTTTTCAATTCTCAATAAAATTTGCCCGTTTGAGTTTTGACCAAAGTAAAAAAAATCAAAATACCATATGCAAATACCACTCTAAATAATAATCTGTCCTTTTTTTCCCTCCCTTTCAAACGGTCCCACAAAAACAGCTGTCATTTCAAATTTTCAAATTTGAATTTCATTTCCCAAAATCTCAAATTCAAATTAAACAAATAAATACTCACTCTCTTTCATTTTCACTCTTTCTTACACCAAACCCTAATTTTCAAACCCTCTCTTTCTCTCTTCCATTTTCAAATCCTAATTTCAATTTCTTCACAACAAGATGCGTGAGATTCTTCACATTCAAGGAGGCCAATGCGGTAACCAAATCGGAGCCAAATTCTGGGAAGTGGTTTGCGCCGAGCACGGAATCGACCCTACCGGACGCTACGGTGGTACCTCTGAACTTCAACTTGAACGAATCAATGTTTACTACAACGAAGCTAGTTGTGGCCGGTTCGTTCCTCGTGCGATTCTTATGGACCTTGAACCGGGAACGATGGATAGTGTCCGGTCTGGACCGTACGGTCAGATCTTTAGACCGGATAATTTTGTGTTTGGTCAGAGTGGTGCTGGAAATAACTGGGCTAAAGGGCATTATACTGAAGGCGCTGAGCTTATTGATTCTGTTCTTGATGTTGTTAGGAAAGAAGCTGAGAATTGTGATTGCTTGCAGGGTATAATTTTCTTTCTTTTTTGACTTGTTTTTGAAATTTAGGGTTTTGTTGATTTTGAAGTGTTTGTGGACTTGCTTGTTTATGAAAATGAAATTGTTGAAGTGTTTGATGTGTTTTTACAGAATTTTGTGGGTTAATTTGTGATGGGTATGTGTTAATTTTGCTATAGGTGGGTTATTTTGCATGATTTGTGGCTGATTGTTAATTAGTTGGGTGAAAATTTAATTTGTTTTCTCTAATGAAATGAAGTCTATATGGATTTATTGACTATGAAGCCTGAACATTGGACACCGACACGACCATACCGATAATAATTTCGAAAATGACATAATTCAATGTATCATATGCGTCCGTGTTCGACACACATAATCCGAGGAGTGTCTGTGCTTCCTAGTTTATAGAGCGTTTTGTGGTGGCTTTGTGTTAATTTTGATATGGGGTGGATTTTTTGGCTGCTTTGTGGCTGATTGTGCATTTGGTGTATGATTTTTTTTTCTCTTTGATTAAATGGGTACCGTTTTTTGTTGCAATTGAATGACTGCTTGTTGTTGTATGTTTTGATGTTTTGCATCTGATTTTGAATTGGGTGTTTGTGTGTGAGCTTTTTCTCATGAATGTTGGAAACTTTCATTTCATGTTGCTGTTAAGTTAATTGGTACTTGCTTTGATTTGTATTACTATCATGAAATGTTAACTTCATTGTTTATGAATTTTGGGTTTACTATTTAATATGGGTATTTTTTTATGTAAGAGGGTAAACTTTGATTGTTATGTGGCTGATTTTGAAATAGATGTGGTGTGTTTTATTCTTTTGTCTGTGTAGGTTTCCAAGTATGTCATTCACTAGGTGGAGGAACTGGATCTGGAATGGGAACCCTTCTGATTTCAAAGATCAGGGAAGAATACCCAGATAGGATGATGCTTACTTTCTCTGTTTTCCCTTCTCCAAAGGTTTCTGACACTGTGGTTGAACCGTACAATGCTACTTTATCTGTTCACCAGCTTGTTGAAAACGCAGATGAATGTATGGTTCTTGATAATGAAGCCTTGTATGATATTTGCTTCCGTACTCTCAAGCTCACCACCCCAAGCTGTAAGCAATTTTATTTTATACCCCATTTTTGAACCACTTTTATAGTCCATATATATTTTCAATGTTGTTGCATTTGTTCAATAAGGGTTCTAATTTTGGTGTTTGGTTTTTTGTGTTGCAGTTGGTGATCTTAACCATTTGATATCCGCAACCATGTCTGGTGTCACATGTTGTTTGAGGTTCCCTGGTCAGCTAAACTCCGATCTGAGGAAACTTGCTGTGAATCTCATTCCATTCCCTCGCCTTCACTTTTTCATGTTGGGTTTCGCACCTCTGACTTCAAGAGGTTCTCAGCAGTACCGTGCTTTGAGTGTACCAGAGCTCACACAGCAAATGTGGGATTCCAAGAACATGATGTGCGCTGCCGACCCTAGACATGGACGGTACCTAACTGCATCAGCAATCTTCAGAGGCAAGATGAGCACAAAGGAAGTTGATGAACAAATGATCAATGTTCAGAACAAGAACTCATCCTACTTTGTTGAATGGATTCCAAACAATGTGAAATCAACTGTTTGTGATATTCCACCAACAGGGTTGAAGATGGCTTCTACATTCATCGGAAACTCGACATCAATTCAGGAAATGTTCCGAAGGGTGAGTGAACAGTTCACTGCTATGTTCAGGAGAAAGGCTTTCTTGCATTGGTACACAGGTGAAGGAATGGATGAGATGGAGTTCACTGAGGCTGAGAGCAACATGAATGATCTTGTGTCAGAATATCAACAGTATCAAGATGCTACTGCAGAGGAGGATGAGTATGAAGATGAAGAGGTGGATTATCAGCAGGAACATGATGAGATGTGAGCATGTTGATGCTTTTCGCAATGGATAACACATATCTGCAACTTCCTGTTGCCGGTTCGTAATCTCTGTTGTAAGGGGATACTTTTGTTCCGGCTGTTATGAAATTGTTTCTGGTTTTCATTTCTGTTTGTGTAACAATGTTGGTATCAAAAGACAATATTATTGTTGAAACAACTATTATTACTTTTAAGAATTAGTCTTTGAGTGTTGGTTAATTAAGCTGCTTATATGGATGGCAAATACTAATGCAGAGAGACAATATTATTGTTGAACATCGCCTGCTCCCCCCTTTAATCTTTTTCAACCAAACAATACTCAAATATATTGCTCTGACCTAAGTTTGAATTTGATGTTAGCTGTTCAGTTTATTGCTTGAAGCCGTGACTAGAACCAATATTGACAATCAGTTTATGAATTCATATTACTTATTTGTATCTATTCCCATTTATGTGCTCTGCACTAATAATCAATTAATTTTGTTTTTCATCAACGAAAAATAACTTAGATGTATCGTGATCCTTTCATGAGAAATGAGCTTTGGAACTTATGTTTTCAACTTGTTTCTATAAACCACTGCCTTCAACCATTGGTGTTTATTAATTCTAATTAGTTCCTAAAATGACCATTGTTGATTAGGTAAATTTTAAAACTAAACTTTACGGTATTGAAATCTTGTTTTCACATATTTTTGTTCGGTGCATTAAATTTCGTACTTTTTGTGGCACTTGTTGTTAAAGTAACTAAATGTAAGTAACCGTCTTTAAATTTTAAAAAAGTTGAATGCGCATTTTCAAAGAAAATGATATTATATTGGTCTTTTTAACTTATGTCCTTAGAAGTGTCTTTAGAAAATTTGTTAGCAATTTTTTTTTTAACTGTGCACATGTCGACAGTCGAACCCAATAGCTAAATATTGAATTGTTCTTTAATTTGTTAGTTTATGTTTGCTTTGCATCAATAAAAATTAATTTTTGAGAGAATTGATTCTATAAAATTGTTAAGAAACTTGTTAACATTTAAAAAAAAAATATTGTGGACATACCGAACCCAATAGTTAATACTTAATTAAATTGTTATGTGTATGTTTGGTTCTGCATAGACAATTTTATTTTGAGAGAATTGATTTTGTAAAATTGATTATAGCCAAAAGTAAGTTGAAGGTAAAAAGATTTATGTTTGAATACATTCATCTAAAAAGAAGTTCAACAATAAATTTGAGTGTTATAATCAATTTGAAGTCAAAATCAAATATACTCGAGAGCAACCAAATATATCATAATCCACTTTAAACATCTATAATCAATTCTAATTTTGTTTCGCTACATAACAATATATTTCGAATGGTATTGCTTGTGTAATAATTATTGGATTACGTTGAATTTCAATGAACTAGTTTTGAACTACTAATCGGTCGCAGGCGAGGTGGGAGTTTCGACCCACTATCTAAGTTGGCCCACTCTGCCTCATTTTAGATGAATTTAACGGTAGGACAAACAAAAAGAGTGGGTTGATCAATTTTGCCACCTCTAAATTGGTATGCATACCTTGAAAAAAAAGGAAGGAAAAAAAAATCAATGTTTCCATGAGCCTTGCAATTATTAAATATTTTTACCAAAGGAAAAGAAATGTAAGGTCCCGTAGCTCAGTTGGTTAGAGCGTTGGTCTTATGAGCCGAAGGTCGCGGGTTCGAGCCCCGCTGGGACCATAAGTTAATATATTTTGTTTGATAAAATCAAGCATAGCCGAAGGTTGCCGGTTTGATCCCCTCCGAAACCATAAGTTTAATATATTTTGTTTATAAAATTAAGCGTATCAAGCCAACGTGTTAAGACTAGTATCTCCGCTTTTTTTACCACCCTAAATTATATTATAAGGGAGGTCTCGGGCATAACAAATAAGCATATGACAAGTCAAAGACTAGACTTAAGCTTCGCAAAACCTAGCTCGGCCTAGACGATTGCCACCCCTAATGGCTTAAATTACCAATTGAGAAACCTAAGTTTAAACCCCGGACATAGCGTCATTTCCAAGCAATTTCGGTATTTTTGTCAGTTTAGCTAAGACCAGGGGACAATTACCAATTCACACTCTGCCAGCAACCACCCAGTACATACATCAACAACTTCAATTGGTCTTTTAATTAAAACAAACAAAACGCTTAAATTTGAGCATCATTCATAAAAAAAAATAAAAAAATAAGCAGCATTTGATGCAATGTTTATTTAATTTCAATCTCAATTTGATCAACATAGACATTGTAAGAAAAAACAAATAGATAATTCTTAAGAGCAAAACTTACTAAATACAAGAAACACCAAAATTTAGAGTCTCTTTATATAGTAGACAATGTAATAAAAAGCATATAGATTAGGAATCATCATACAACAGATCAAAACCTACTAACTTTACAAACAAGTTTCAAACCAGATAGTTATCTCAAGAAGATCTACTTATTACCATCTCCAATGGTTTTATTATCTACAACAATTTTAACTTTCCTATACTCAACATCTAAAGGTTGCATAGAACATCCTTCTGGAACCACTGCACCACGTTTATTGCCAAAGATTGTCCACAAATAAAGCACAGTGAATGCTGTCAATGCTCCACAACCAGTACCAAATATCATTGCAGCAAGAACTCTTAAAACACAATCATTCTTCTTTGCCTTTTCCTTTGGTTTAACAACCATTGAAGTTTCACTTTTTTTAACAGAAACATTAGGATCTAGTGGCTCTGAATGCATTGAATGCGGTGGAAAATTCCTCATAACAAAGCTCCAGGAATACAGAAAAGCATTATTACCCTTCACATGACTAAATCCAACAAACATTTCTTCCTCTTTCAAGACATTAGATATGTCAATTTTGTGCCATAACAATGGATCCAATGGCTTTGAATTTCCATGTTTACTCAATCTCACTTCTAACCTCCTTGAACTTGCTTCATAATCAATCCAAGTATGCAACTTTTCACCACTTTTTAGTGCCAAATTTGTAAAGTAGCTTTCACTTGAAACACCATTTCTAATCAAAATCTCATTTTTACCATCCTTATAACCACCAAACTCAACACTAATACCTTCAAAATCATTATTTTTCAATCCAAGAGAAAACCCAGACGAACTAAAATCAACATCACCTTTAACACTTTTAACACCATTTGGAATCATAACAAAAGCTAAACCACCCTCATTTTCCATTGAGATTGAAAATGTAAAGTAAGTTGAAAATGAAACTAATTGCTTAGGTTTACCTTGAAAAACCTTGATGGGTTTCTTGTAAATCACTCTCCCAGATTCACCACTACCTGAACCAGAGAATTGAATCTTGGACTCACCATTGACAATTTTTGCATTACCAAAAAGTCCAACATTGGACTTAAATTTCAGATCTTTTTCAAAATCAGCAAAGGAAAACAAAGGAATTGGGTCAAAAGATAGGGTTTTTATGAACAAAATGATGAAAATTAAGGATTTGAAGTAAAGGGTAGTTGTGAATGAAGCCATAGTGAAAATTTGAGTGGTTATTGATTTTAGGGTTTGTTGATTGATTTTGATTCCATTTGAAGCATAAAGGTTGAAACTTTATGATATGAAATGAAGAAAGTGAAAAAAATAATGGGAAAGTTGGATTGGGTGTTGTGAAAATTTAATGAATTTTGTTGTGTTATGCAACATGGTGGTTCACTTTTTTGCAGTGGCAGATGACCAAGGGAATATAATAATGGAAATTTTAATTTTTTATTTATTTTTGTAATATTCCTTGTTGGAAGTGGGTACTCTCAATCTTGGATATATTTGGAATTTTTATTTCACTTTTATCTTTTTAAATTTTGGTGTTAATATGGTCCACTCAATTATTTGTGAACCAGCTAATTTTAGGATTCGTGTGATTGAACTTTTTGAATGTTTTTTTTATTTTTAGAAAAATCATTCTTTTTGATGAGAGCATTATCTATAAATAATAAACAAACTTTCTCTAATGTGAATAAGTAATATTATTATATGTACCATTTAAGTGTGATTTTTACGATTAGATCAATAAGTTATATCAACCTTTAAAAAAGTTAGTAAGCCATTTTATATCTCATTTGATTCAATAACATGATTTATTGATTCAATGATACAATATATGTCTTGTATACCCTGATAAACAAACATAAAGTGCAATAAAAGGGTGGAGAGAATCACTAAGTTGTTTTAACATCTTGTTATATAGACACACTTATGTCTTATATAGTCCTCTTGTTATATAGATTTTTTTTCTCACTCAAATGAACGAATATTCTTTATGCCTTTCCAATCGAGGGTAAACTTTAGTACAGTCAAGGTGCCAAAGAATTAATCATAGAGGATTTGCCACTACATTAAAAAAATGAGTTTGTGTTTTGATGTAACATAAAACCTTCTAGGATGCTAGCTCTAAATCATAGAGGATTAACAATGAAGATCATATTTGACTCCAAGTTATAATTGTCATATAGAGAATGTAAAATTATGTTTTTGCTATTCTCTATACAATCATTAACTATGCCGTTGACCATCCAATTCTATGAAAATTGTTATGTTTTCATCTACTTTAACTGCGAAAAAGAAGTTATTTATATAGACTTGAGAAAAGTTTATATACTTAAAAGTTTATATAAATAAATTCGTCTTTGTGATTTTTGTTTTTCTCCTCTAGTATTAGAGATTAGAGGTAGTACTAAAGAATTTGATTTTAACAAGCCACACTAATACTTATAAAATAATAAATTAATTGCATATTTTATACTAATAAAAATCAAAATTAGCTCTCAAAAATAAAATCTAATCTAGGATAAAGTATCAACCAAACAGGATGGTGCTCTCCACCACACATCACACGTATGGAAGCAATGACCAACAACATGTGGGGTTTGAATTATAGCCTATGATTTTGTTTATTCCAGCATTATTTTCAATAATTACATATGAATTAATTATGGTGTATTGAATAATCTGAATTCACGATTCAATCAAATTTGGTATGATTGGTGAAATGAATGGTATCCTAGACCATCCTGCTGGTCTACCATTCAAGATCCCCCCTTAAAATGACACCATATTTGACATCACCAAAAAAAAATCACAATTTTGATGTCAATTTTTCTTCTCAAATGTAGAACTATTAATTAAAATGTTTCTTTCTGTCTGATTTTGAGTCAAGTATTCAAACTAGTAGTTTTGTTGAATATGTGTACAAAGTTAATCATAATAGGTTCAATGTCATGTCATATTGGTTGTAAATTGTAATATTTATGGCCGACCTAAGTTTGTGACTTAGTGTGCACGTTGAACAGTTTAAGAAAATATTATATCTATCTGGTATCAAAGTTAACACCAAAACTGATTGACATATACTAACCATCCAAACTTTGACATTTTAATTTAAACAAAATTAAGTAGCTAATACAAAATGAATAAGAAAACTAACCATCATATCATATTATCCTAATTCTTTTATTGAACACATTTGAACATGTTGCAAAACCCTGAATCCCTTTTACGAATACAAGTTGTGATACAATTGCAGGAACATATAAGAACCTTAACATTGCAGCAACAATTGTGGTTGCAACTGTTTCCTAAAAACATTGAATGAGAGATTTAGTCATGAAATGTTCATTAACAAAAGCATAATGCAACAAATCCCCTTCAAATTTTAGGCTCAGTAAATAGACATCTTAGATTTTAAGCACCGGTACATGTCACACAATAATATAATATACAAGTATGCACTAGGTAAAAATGCATTTAATTTTTCTTCAAAAAATGGACCTTGTCGACAAGTGGAAAAATCTGAAAGAGCATGCAGTGCGCAACTCTTCGAAGTTTTATTTTCAGAGTGAAACATACCATCAGGGGAAGGGAGAGAACCTAAAGGCATTAGTTAGTCTCTGGAACAATTTCACTAACATCTAGGTCTACAATGTTCTCTTTCCCAAATATGGTAAAATGCACCGTGGCCTGCACAAAGACGGTTGAATGAGTTAATATAGAGAATTAGAAAGACAGATACAATTTGTGTGTTTTGTGCAGTGTAATTAGACTTGGAAAGGACCGACAAGTCTGATCGAGAACCGAACCTATGGCCGGTCCGAGCAGTCTATTTGATCTGATGTGTATCTAAATTGGGAATGACATCATTCACTCATGGGCGAACCGGAGCAAACCGATTTGACTGAACCCATCATTTCAGTATAAAAATAAATATTACAAATTTCTGATCTATTTCCTACCATTGACCCATCAAATCACACATTATTTTAAGCTTTCAAAATCAGTTTAAGTTTCACATAGACACGAGCAATTTTCATCACATCAACTTGTGTTATCTTGAGTTATACAACTATATATGACAATGCAAAACTCTTTGACACAGTCATCCGATCAAATCTAACTACATAGATGTTTATGCAGATATTTTATATTTTAGGAAGTAATGTCACAAAGTGATATCATGGTGAAATCTGATTGGATAATAATGTAAAAAAGTTTTACATTGTCAATTCATAGCTTTTAATCTTCATTCCAATTAATTCTAGTGAAGGAGGAAGCTCACCATTTTGGTTTTGCGGTTCAGCTTCTTGAGAGTGCCTGCAAACCCTAAAAATGATCCAGATATAATTCGAACGGCAGAACCTGTTACAAGTTTAGGTTTTTTTTTAGCTGATGAAGCTTCTTCTGTGACTGTTAGTTGGTTAGAGGTTTTTCTAGAGCCCCTTTTAGGCTTTGAATCAACAATAGCTTTCGAAACATCCGATTCTAACTCTTTATTGGTATTCCTAGAGTTTACAACAGCCTTTTTTTTCTCTTCTTCTTCTTCTTCTTCAAATGCTTTGTCAGCATTTTCTTGCTCCACCTTTGCCTGTTTGAAGATCGCTTCCATATCATCCTCAGCTACTGGCCTTGGTTTATTAATCTGTTTTTTTCTGCAAATGATAAAACAATTGAGAGGTTCAACTTAGGCTTAACAGGAAAGAGTATACATTAGAGACATTAGACGAAAAGTTCTTTAATATCCGAAATTAATAGTTACAAGTATACGAAATACAAAAACATACCACCCAATATAAAGTCTTATAAAATAAGGTTAGTAAGTAGAAACTTGATTCATCACAACTTAATCAGTTAAGTTATAATGAATACCATTCAGTACAAAGTATCATGGTTATCAAATCGTGAATCATAGTACCTATTTTTCGAATCGTGAATGGAAACTTAGCATCAGTCGTAAGATACATTGCCAATAAAAATATGTCATTTTTAAGTAAAAAAAAACAAGTCACGTAACAAAATTATAAGATGATATATTATATATGAACCTCAAAATAATTCAAGATTCAAATTATATATCTTTAGTAAAAAAACAAGTCACGTAACAAAATTATATGATATATTATATATAAACCTCAAAATAATTCAAGATTCAAATTATATATCAAATGACAAAAGAAAAGGGGTTGGTTATACATAGTTGACAAAATAGTGGGCTGATTACACTAAGTTTAGGTAGTGATTTGATTGAATGAATCAGGATTAATCATAGTGAATTGGGATTCGCGATGGGATTTGTGTCCAAATAGATATATACTTAACTGATCGTGTATAGTATTAAATAGAGACACGATTGGCATGTATAGTATTAGTAAGATACTGATAACCATATGAAGTATAGCGTAAAAACAAAGCTTTAAGCATTCATTAATCTATCAGATAAACCAAGGGAAACAAGATGGAAAATTAGAAATTACATTAAGATGATTGCTTCGCTGAATTGTTTTGTACACTGTTGTTAGATCTATAATAATTAATGAACCAATCAAAGAAGAATATTCAACTTCTCAGTATATGTATTTTGCTTTGCTTAAGACCCAACCATCCATAAAAAGATTTCAGAGAAAATAAGGCGACAAAAACCTAGAAGACAAAACTTGAATCAAGTTCCATATATCAATGTCATCAAGTTCTCAAATCAAATAATGGCATATTAATACTTCTTATTATGAATGAATAGAAAGCAGTAAAAACTAATGACATCCAGCTATATAGCACCAACACTTGCGATTAAAGGTGTGTCTATTTTCCGATACATGTCATAGTCGGACACTGGCACGACACTTACACATGTAATTACATTCGATGTTTTGAATTATTATCAGTGTCTGTGTAGGTGACACGGTGTCGTGTATGTGCTTCATAGCCTCCTAGACACGACTTCAAGTATGTTACGGAATTTTGAAACTATTCACAATTCATTGTTTTGTTAGAGGACTTAATAAACATGGTATAGTGAACTTTATCTAATTTTTTTCTATAATTATATGTTGCAAAAGATGTAACTTCCAAACATTAGAATGCATTAAACACAAGCAGAAGATGCTTACGTATTTCCAACCGTGGATCCAATAAAGCCACCAACAGCCTCATACTCTTTTATGTAGTCATGTAATGGTTTGTTCAGTTCGCATCTCAAAAAAATACAACCCGGGAACAGAGGCTTTGATTTTACAGAGATGGAACCACTCTTCAATCTCTTTTTCTCATGGATAGCTGGAGCATATACCTAAAACCAAACACTACCACGGATCAATAAATAAACAACCAAACATCATATGAAACATCATTTCTTAATTGCTCATCATATTACTTCGCTTTCTTATCTCCTCAGCTGGTAGGGTTGTTAGCTACAAGCACCAATCAATATGTTTGGATGGAGAATTTTAAACCAAAAAATGATAGGGTAAAATATTTATTTTAAATGAATTTCTGTAATATATTTTAGTCTATAACCCCGCAACATTTAGGGCAAATGAACCATCATGACTAATTCACAGTTTGGTCTGGAGTTAAGTAAAACACGATCAGCACAAACTATATGATCGAATCACCTTCAGTCCATGAAATTAATGATCAAGCAATTTCGTCTCTCAATTTAACGAAATTATAAAATGATTCCTAGAATTGAAAAATTTCAATCACATTAGTCCATCTGAACTAATTTAAGACTAAATTGACGTATCCAAAATGATTAATATGATCGAAAATTTCAATGATCATTTTAAAATTTCTTTAATTTTAGAGTTCAAATTGACTGACGCGTAAAGGACTACATCAACTGTTAGAATGTACAGCCTGGTTCAAAAGAAAACAGATACGAAAAACGCAAACAAAGAATGCACAGGATTTCATCACAGAATCCGGCCAATTATGCCTATTATTCAAGCGATTATATTTTGTGTTTAAATACTTCTGTCTTGTTTATGATATTATTACCCTTGAGCCGTACTGCGGACACTTCGCCCCTCGCTCACCCCAATTAGCGACATGGCCACTTATCCGTAAACTATGAGTCATACCCAACCCAACAATGATTTAGATTCAACTCAACCTCCTAATTGATTCACACTCAAGCTCAACTCAATCTCCTAATTAATTTATTTTATTTCTAATAAAAATGAAACTTCGCAATATTTACACATACTTTCCCTCTGCCTCGAAAGCCCTCCATCCACATAAATCCAAAGTCTCATTCAAACAAAGACATAAACTAAACGGACACACACATGATAACCAAGTGTTTGAGCTCAAATAGTTAATGAGCTCCGTTAAAGACAAATTGTTTCGAAGAACCGAATTTCATTCCCGACTAAAATAACCATTAGCCAGACTTTACTTAACTTCCGACAAAACACCGTATTCCCCTCAGAACCGGAGGGTTAAGAAAAAACACTGTATTCATGCTATCAGGTTTCCGCTATCAAGCCACACATCATTTATGTCCATGAACCAAGCCCAATTGTGTTGGTCGTGAGGGGTGTTAAGAGTCCCATATCGGATATGAGATGGTTCACAATGTGTTTATAAGTGGAGACAATCATCACCTCACAAGCTGGTTTTGTGGGTTGTTCTAGGCACAACCACGATTTCTAAGACCATGTCTTATCCATAACAAAATTAAGAAACAAAAACAACAATTTGAAACCAAAAACAAAAACAACAACCTTAAAAACACAAACCTTAAAGTCGATATCAGGAAAAAACTTAGCCAAAGAACGAGCAAGAGCTTCAGCAGTATACTGACCCTTAACACGGGAAACACGAACAGCCCACCATTGAGGACCTAACTTCATGAGATTATCAAGGTTGAGTTCATCCTTCCATGATTTTTTCACCTTTTTGGTTTTCTGAATGAGTTTATTTTCAACTTCTTCCTTCCAGTTTGTTGTGTTGCTCTCTCTACGTTCGTTGCGTAAGCGTCTGCGTTCTTTTGCTGTGAGGAGTTCGGGGGAGGAAGTGGAGGTGGCGGAGATTGAGAGAGGGAGTTTGGTAGAGAGAGATGGAAGAGAGGGAGTGTGGAAGCGTGGTGGTGGATTCCATAGGTGAAGCGTGAGCATCCCTTTCATCTTTCTTCTACTTCTGTCTATCTAAGCTTCCAAAGTTGCAAACAAACATACCAATCTCGGGTGATTTATCATTGTTATTTTGGTACAATATTACATTTTTTTAAAAAATATTTATTTGATCACGCACAAACTTTTCGTTTTTGTCCTTTTAAAATTTCTCATTAACTTTTAGTCCTTATAAAATTTTTAATCATTACTTTTGGTCCTTATTTTTAAGTTGATTTTTGTATTTTTTAATGAAATTGTGCAAATATGTGTAAAATATTGTAAAAAAATAGAATTTTCTAAGAAAACATAAATTAATTATGAATTTTTAACCGTCAAAAATATAAAAATTTATATTTAATTCATGTTTTGTTAAAAAATTCTAATTTTTTTTTTTGGAGAGATTCTTATAATATTATGAATTTTTCTGCAAAAGTTTATTCAAAAATATCAATTCTACATATGAGTTTAGTTTAAATGAGGGACCAAAAGTGAAGATTGAAAAATTTTTAGGGACTAAAAATTGAAGACATTTTTTAGAGGGACTAAAACAAAAAAATGACATATTTATAGGGATCAAAATCATATTTAACCCTTCTTTTATTCATCAAAATCAATATAAAAAGAGTAAGATAACAATGAGATAGAAATTTGTTCAAAAATGGTTGTAAAAATATCATTTATGAGAGAAGTTTGAACACCTTGAGTTCCTTAACACTAGGGGTGTGTTTGTTTCGAGGTAAGAAATGACATTTCTTATAATGATTTTCTCGAAAATATTATTTTCAGGAATAATATTCATACCCATGTATTTGGTAAAAATTTAGATTTCCCCAGAATGTTTTAGAAATTTATTTAATTAAAAAGACTTAATTGCACTTTTGGCCCCTATCTTTTGTCAATTGTGAGAATTTGCACCTATCCTTTTAATTGAGCGATTTTGCACTGATGAGTCAATAAATTAGTGTTTTTAATATATTATTTGAGTCCGTTTTATTTAGATTTGATTTCGTTTTATTTAATATTATTTCCTTTTTATAATTATTTTACTTCAATTGCAAATTATTATATTTCAGGAACAAATATTCTAAAGATTAAGTCTTAGAGCAAAAGAAAGGGGTTTGAAGCTGATTCGGGATGAAAATACGAAGATTCGGTACAAAAATATGACGTCCCCCAAGTCAGAAGCTTGGCACGGCCGTGCCACCTCCCAGAACACCTTTTGCTGCTTTTCTGCTCCCCGGACAAGATACTTATTCGTTTACTTCTGACCTAAAAGCCCGTGGTTTCTTGTGGAACATTCTAGTGTTGTATTTCTTAGGGCTTAAGTCATTGTAAACTATAAATAGAGTAGCTAGCTATCACAACAATTCATCTTTTGTTCTTGTAAATAATAAGTGACAATTGTTTCTTTGAATAAAAGTTCACGTTTATTTTATGTTCTTCTTCTTCTTCTTCTCTTCTATGTCTACAAGGAACATCAGTGAGTAAACTCTTCTTGTCTTGGGATTGTTGGATAAGTCTAATGACATAATCCTAATCAAACCAAGCCATAAACCCTAATTTTATATAAATCTACTTTCTAATCTAATTCACCGTTTTTATAATGAATTAACAAATACCAAACTCATAAAGCAACAACGGAAGGTTAGTATTTGTTAATTCATCATCTCAAATATCAATTCATAAAGCGACAGCGGAGCTTTGATATTGGAACAAGTGAAATTAGACAAGGATTGCGAAACATGAGAATAGTCTAGCAAACTTTGAGACATACAAAGTTTTGTTCTTCAAGGATTCTAATAGCAATCAACCATGAGAATAGATGTGGTTGCTAGAGGAACACACTCACTACACTTCGAAAGAAGCTTTGATATGCTCAAGAGAAACTTGTCTTTAGAAAGTAGGTCGAATATAAAGTTTAGGTTTAGGGTTTGTTTTGTGAAGGATTTGTCATCTAGATGAACTAATAATCCCAAGACGCTTTTATTTTTATTATTTTCTTAAAAATCCAAACTTTTTAATCTTTGAAACTTTCATCTAATCATTATTAAAAGTTAATTGAATTCATAACTCCCTGTCGGAACGATACTCTTTTTACTACTTTGGTAGAACCGTGCACTTGCGGTTTTACTCATCATGCACCCTCTCTTTTGCCCTATTTCTGATTTAATGGCCCCTCATGTGTTTCAATGTCGACGTGTCCCATTTTAATGATGTGTTTTAGTGCGAATTTATGAAAAATACCCTCAAGTTCATCGTCTCTTTTACCTTCTTCCTTCTCTCGCCATCTTCTCTTTCTCCCCCACCACCCCGCGATTATTGATTCATACGAACCATGTTGGATGAAATTCGATAGTATCTCATATCTCATATTGTTGTTGGGAGATTGGTGAAGGAGATGGGATTATAGGGTTTGAAGAAATTAACCCATTAACTAACCTGGGTTCATCTTCATCAAAATACCTCTAAGTTCATATGCGTCAATATTCATAAATAACCCTAAAAAAATTCCAATTCCAAATTCATATCAGATCCATGTCTGAAATCTCAATAAATTCCAATTTCAATTCCAAACCATAACAGTAAATTCATCAAATTTAAATTCCAATTTATAACATACCCAAATTCTCACTTGGGTTGGCACAGTGATTTGGCTTGGGATCTGGGAGTGTGCTTCTCCTCAAGGTCTCAGGTTCGATTCTCTCTGATGCCAATTTGAGTGGACTAATTTAGCTTCTTAAAAAGAAACAGTAAATTCGAATTCGAATTCCATCAAAAGCCACCAACACCAACGCTTCTTCTTCTTCTTCCTCTTTCCCTTCTTCTTGCAGATTCAACAATCCACGATCTGTCATTGCAATCCAATCAGAGTTTAAGAGATTATAAGCTTTCATTGGTTTTGTTGTTGTGTTCGTCAGGAAGGTGTGGGATGGCGTGTGTTTGTGTGTGAGAGGTGATGGAGATGAAGCAGGAAGGTGTATGATGTTGTGTGTGTTGGCTATGGAGACAGAACACAACGAGAGCGAGAGAACAAAAGCACGAGAAAGGGTAAGATAAAAAGATGAATTGAGGACAATTGTGTAATTTCGCGTTAGTTTGAGACCACACCTAGACATCATTTATTAAAGACACGTAATTTGAGAGAATTTTGGTTTACCCCCTGCCATATCATCGATTTTGTACAATCAAAATTCTTGAACGTCCAAAAACGAAGAATCTTCAAATTACATGGTTAAGATCTAAACAATATTTTTTACAAAGGGCAAACCATAAATCGCTAATATTACAGGGATAAACATATATTAACCCTTAATAGATAAAGAAGGGTTATTGATAGACTATATTCCAACAAGGAAATAGGTGACCTTGAAGGATCACCAGATAAACAGAGTTTCGGTTGTATACTTTTACTTTCAATTCTTTCATATAATCAATATATTTGTTTATTTTGTTTTAATACTTTAAATATTTTTGCTAATTTTTATTTTTTTTAAATATTTGGAGCTAATATTTTGTAAGTTTGACAGAAGTTTAAGGTTTGATTTCATCCTTCAAATTTTTAAAGACAAGAGGTTATGGCCATATAAAATTAAATGAGGAAGTAAATAAAACATATCAAATGTTATCTAATAGTAATAACATCTACTAACAATACATAAAAATCGAAGTACAACAAAATTTTATAATCGTCCTTATTAAAACCCATAATCTACTTGATTTTATGTGCACAGTGGTCATTTTGCAAAATTTAATTTATTTCTTTTTTAAAAAATTAATTACCGATAATGCTCATCACAGCTATCTACTAACAACATATAAAAATCGAAGTATAGCAAATTTCATAATCGTCCTTATTAAAACTCATAATCTACTTAATTTTATGTGCATAATGATCATTTTACAAAATTTAATTTATTTCTTTTTTAAAAAATTAATTACGGATAATGCTCATCACAACTATAACCAATTTTCAAGGATAAATATGAAACTAATTTATTTGTTTTTTAAAATATTAATTGCGGATAATGGTCATATCTACTAACAATATATAAAAATTGACGTAATGTTGATCACAAGATATAAACATTTGGTGCAAACATTGAACAATGTTTTGCATATAAAATAAAAATTTAACTAATATAAACATTGCATTAATGGTTATAAAATCTACAACGGGAGCGGTGCAAACATTGAACTGTGTTTTGCGTATAAGATAAAAATTTAATTAATAGAAACATTGCATTAATAGTTATATTTAGAAAATAGTCTCGAATTTTCAAAATTTTATCATATCGACTTTCATATATCTGTACATAAAAATTTTCTTATGCATATTTAAGCATATAAAATCCTCAACGAGTGCGGTTTAAGTATTAAAATAAATTATTTAATAGACACGCTACATTCATGTTGATATAAGTACATAAAATTTTATCATATCGACTTTCTCAAATATGTATATAAAAATTATTTATGCAGATATAAGTACATAAAATCTACAACGGTGCGGTGCAAACATTGACCAATGTTTTACATATAAAATAAAAAGTTGTTTAATAGAAACACTACATTAATTTTAATTTTAAAAATAGTCATGAGTTTTTAAAATTTTATCATATCGACTTTCTCATATATGTATATAAAATATGTTTATGTTCCCTAAAAAAAAAATTGTTTATGCAAATACAAGTACATAAAATATGCAACGGGTGCGATGCAAACATTGAATAGTCTTTTGCATATAAAATAAAGTTATTTAATAGAAACACTACATTAATTTTGATTTTGAAAATAGACATGAGTTTTTAAAATTTCATCATATCAACTTTCTCAAATATCTACATGAAAAGTTGTTTTCGCATATATAAGCAAATAAAATTCATAATTGGCGTGACTAAACTATTTAACAATTTTTTTGTATATATAAGAGAATAATAGTTAATAGAAGGCTTAATAGTAGTTTTGGCCCCCTAAGTATCAGGAAGTTACGATTTTGGCCCTCTAACAAAATAAAATACAATTCAACCCCCTAAGTAGTATCCCTTTTGCAGTTTTGGCCCCCAGGCCAATTTTGACCAAGTCAATGCTGATGTGGCCGCCACGTGTGTAATTTTATTTATTTATTATTTAAATATTTTTTTAATTAAAAAAAATAATATTTTAATAATTAAAAAATAAATAATTATACACGTGGCGGCCACATCAACATTGACTTGGTCAAAATTGGTCTGGGGGGCCAAAACTGCAAAAGGGGCAGTACTTAAGGGGCTAGATTGTATTTTATTTTGTTAGGGGGACAAAATCGCAACTTCGTGATACTTAGGGGGCCAAAACTGCTATTAAGGCTTAATAGAAACATTACATCAATACTCATAATTTTCATTTAATATCTATAAATATTATACAATCTAATTATTATTTATATAATTATCGCAATGTTACGTGACCCGTGCAAATACATAGAAATTTAATTGTTACAAATTTTAGTAAAAAAAAAAAGATTAAAGCACGAATAATATATATTATTAAATTAAAATTAAAATAAATAAATTTTTAATATTCGATAAATCATACACAATTGATATTTAACTCATTCTCTTTTACGAACATGACGCTATGATGCGTATCAAATGTCAAAAAAGGAGTCATGATATCAAATGTCAAAATACCATCAACCACTACAAACATACCAATCACTAAGAATACCACCAACTAACTTCATGCATGAATTTAGTATCATTTTCAAAAAAAAAAATGTATTAAATATAAATCTTAGAGTCATACATGTAATGTGATAATGAATATTATATATGTTAGTTTTTTTTTAGAGAATTATATATGTTACAAATATAAAATGATGGTAAAATATAACCCTTATTACATTTATATATTACTATCGTTAAACGTGCACTCTGTATCAATCTTTTCACTCATTTTATTGCGTTAACACATGTAAATTATAAATAATATTTTTTATGAAATTAGTTAAGTTTTGATTAAAATTATACATATAGATGTTTGTGATTTTAGATTGTAACAACATATTTATCTTTTTAAATTACAACAACAATATAACAAATATAATATAAATAGAAAAATATTGTTTCAAAAAAATATATAAATAGAAAAATATGCTTAATGGTATAATTGGAAGAATAAATAATCTACCCTAAAATCTCTTATCTTATTTGTACTTTGTTAGAGGTAGCATTCATCCTATTGTGGTGACATTGTTCTTATTTTAATGAAATTTAACTATTTTTTAATTAATAATTTAAGTTATGTTGTAAGAAGGATAGGATAGTAAAAAAAAATAGTTTAATGAAGGGTAAAATTAGAAAGGGAACAAACCAAAGCAAATTCATGTATTTTCTTTATATATAGTATAAAAGTATAAATGCATTTATTATCTTTCAAATAACAATTTTTTCATAAATAACTGCATAAAATTTTGTAACATTCTATTTTTTGGCCAAATTATAATTCTTGCATTCATTTCTTTGAAAATTAGTATAATTTTTTTTTTTGTAGGAAAATTATTTTTTATGTCTTGTTTATCTTCGTATGTTCTTTTATATCTTCTACTTTTTCGTTTTTTCATTTTTTTGCACTCACGTGTAGAAATAAAGATATATGCTCAAATTCACAAGTGTATTGTTAGTACTAAAACAAAAATTGTTATCATCCCAATTTGCAAATCATCATCCGAAATTCACAACAATGATATTGAAAGAAAGTAAAAAAATACTAATTGTAAATCATCTCAGATTGTTTCAAAAATTGATTAGTTCGAAATAGAAGTTTGTGATTTGTCATTGTTAATCAAAATGAAAAACGATGTGTAATTACAATCACAATTTGTAAGTTCAATGAAGATTGTTTGCGTAGACAACAACTATGGATTGAATTTTATCAATTCCATTTAAATTTTAATATTGCAAACTATGTCGATTGCATATACTAAAGAAGAAAACACTCTAGGCGAAGAAGGTTTTTGAATTAAGATTTTTAGATAGTGAGTTATTTAATGCAAAACTATCTCAAGACTCGTAAGTGGTCAACTGTTGATGTTACCTGCAACCTCCTTCTGTCGGGCTTTGCCTTGCAGTAGATATCTCAAACTTTGCAATAAGGAGGTGTTGAAATATTTAATTATAATTTATTTAATTATAATATTTTAATGATTATTATGTGTGCATGCATATCTATTTTAATTATATTAACAAATTATCTGTAAGGGCCTTAATAATTAAAAAGAGGTTTATTAGGTTTCTATTTAAAATAATAATTAATTATTCAAGTAATATGAGCTTGGATGCAAGTGGTTGTTTGGATGGTCAATTAACGAAATAAAGAGAAACTCTACTGATCATCCAATATAAAAGATGCCTCATTCAAATATACAGTACTTAGCAAAACATCTCTTCTCCCTATCTGAAGTGCACTACGACATAAATGTACTAGTTGAAACTTTGCTTTTGTTTCAAATCACTGATGTCGGAAAACTCTTTTGTCATGGATCCATATATCTATGACCTTGAACTATGAAATCAAACATGTTGTATCCTGATTATAAACATGTTTAATAATTGCTTCCCGTTGTCGATTGATAATTTAAATTATATATTGAACCTGTTTATGAAAATATATATTTAAAAGGAGGAGCATTGAAATTTTCTACCGGATTCATGAGCCATTGTTCTATGATTGGTCAAGTTGCGGATGCTTTGTTTTTTAAGGCAACTTCTTAGAAACTAAATTGGTTTACATCTCAAACCGGGCCAAATTTTATTGTTAAAAATAAATTGATTTACATTTGTTCTCAGCGGTCTAAACAATTAGTTTTATCACACCAATTGTCAAACGTAAAAGTTTTTTATTAATGATTTTTCACCAACTAAAAGAGTTATAATTTTTAGTACAACTTTATTTTTCCTTTGTCTCTTGAGACAAAAATAATAAGGAGAGAGGGAATAAGAACACAATAAAAATACGAGAAAATTGTCTCAAAATTATTAACTTTTGTTGTTCAATTATCATCACTCGAAGTTCTTCTGTAATAGAAAACATTTTGACTCCCAACACCAACTCTCTACAGTATGGAAATTAGTTATTTGAAATTGAAATAGACTCGTACTGTGTAATCGAATTGACATTTTTTTTTACACCTAATTGTGGAAGAGACAAGAAAGAGCAATTATAAATTTTAAAACAAGAAAAGCCAACGATAAATTATAATTTTTAAAGCAAGAAAAGCCAATAAGAAGAGTAATTTGATTATGTAAAATTTATGAAATTTTGATTAAAATAGTTTATGTAAAATTTTGATTAAAATTAATTTGATTTTATGAAATTCTAGTTAAAATTAATTTGATTTTGATTAAAAATTATGGGTATAGATAATAAATATTTTACACTCTAATATTGTAACAAACTATACTTATCTTTTTTTCAATAATACTAACAATATAATAAACATAATATCTTTCAAAAAAATATAACACATATAATATAAATTCTTATCTTTTTGAATGACATCAACAAAATAACATTCACATGGTCAAATTTACTTACGAGTATAATCAGAAGGAAAAAGTGCCAGCCCAAAACATTATATCTTTTTTATATATAGTATAGATAGATGTAATTTTAATAAAAAATTCATAAAAACTGCTGTTAGTAATTTACATGCATGAGCGCATTTAGAAGTTACAGACATGCCCATCTAAGCACTAATATCTTACAAGTAGTAATAGTATGCTAGTTTGCGTAGGGGTGTTTGCACTAATATCTTAAAATTTGGAAATCTCTATGGAGTGAATGTTTCCATAGTTTTGAAAGAATCCCTCTTAAGATTTTTTAGATAAAAATAACGGACAATTTGTAAACTAGTTGATAGTTTATGACTGATAATTTATAGTTAGCTGAATGTTTTTTTTTTGAACAAACTAAAATGAGATATATTAACAACAATGAATCACCCCGCACAAGGTGTGCAAAGGGCAAGTCATCCAAAGTATTTACAAGATCAAGGTAGCTACCTCAAGTAACCACCGCCAAAGATAAAACGAGTTACAATTGGAGACCCATACACAAGGTGGGATTTTGCCACCACTCATGATAACTATATGCAAAGTTGAGTTGTTTCGATCTTAACCATAAAAAAGAATTTAATTTGACCTGTTCAACAAGGACCGAAGGGGTAGTGGCCGTGTTTTGGAATACACGTTTGTTCCTTTCCTTCCAAATAACCCAAACTGAAGCACACCAAATTACTTTGATAAATGTGTGAGTGAACCTAGGCAACCCCACCATTGAAGTGAATTGAGTAAAATGTTGTCTGATGTTGTCGGGGGACACCGAAGAAATATGTAACCAACACCATACATGGTGCCATAAAGACCTGAATATGTCACAGTGTAAGAACAAATGTGCTGAAGTTTCCAACCCTCCACAACCTGTAATACAAGCTGTATCTGTAGTGGGGATGACTTGTCGCCGAACCAAATTATCTTTCGTAGGTAGTCGATTATGGAGAAGCCGCCACACAAGCACTGACACCTTGGATGGGATAAGTTTGTGTCAGACATCATCAACCGTGGTCGTATCCGCAGAAGCGGCATTGGTGGTGAGAAAATGATAAGCTCCCTTCACCGAATAGCCGTGAATAGGATCTACCAACCAGCGCCACACATCATGTATGTTATCCTGCAAAATAGTGTTAGAAAGTAAAATAGAACACTCCCTCACACTCTCCTCCTCCCAAGCAAACAAGTGACGCCGCCACACCCTCCCTCCTCCCCCAACCGCATCGATACCCCACTTCGCCTCCGCCACTGAACACATCTTATTAATAGCAAGCTCATATAAACGGGGGAAT
>Ga0315915_1001564_pt1 | contig 27900 bp, 12 predicted proteins | sample MpolbnodulesMG_FD_207738 | JGI IMG/M metagenome (GOLD analysis project Ga0315915, IMG submission 207738) | Medicago polymorpha root nodule microbial communities from Los Angeles, California, United States - branched nodules | ecosystem: Host-associated > Plants > Roots > Nodule | place: USA... | reverse complement strand
ATTAATTTCGACCCAACCTTTAACACAGAAGTTACAACATGTATACTCAGCCCTATGAACCACTTATACAGCAGTTTAAATTCACAACTTAGTCATTTAAGGCATTTTGCTCAAAACAGCTTAACTGACTACTTATGACCTCTAAAGCATTCAATTTCAATTCAAATTTTTCAGAAACAAAGAATACATGTATACACATCTCTTAACCCATTTCTACATCAATCCTAACATGTTAACTTCAAAAATTCAATGATGGAAGCTTTTGGAACAACTTATGGCTTTTAGCTTCTAACTTTTCATTCCAAATAGCAACAACAATAATACTAATGCTACTAACAGCCCTTACCTCAAACTCCTTGCCAAGCCAAACCCTAGCTCTTGGTGTCTTGCTCCAATCTTGCTCAACTTGCCTCTAAAGCTCAAATTACCACACCAAGCTCCAATTTCCTTTACATAATCACCAATTCCATTCTAGCTTCTTCAATCCATGCTAAGGGTTACTTGAATGAATTTCTTAAAAGAGGAAAATGGAAGAATCAAGTTGCTTAAAGGACCCATGTCTTCCAAATATCAAGAAAACACTAAGGCATGATGATTTTCATGAAAAATGATGACTTTGGTGGGTTAGGTGAGAAGGAAGAGGGAGGACGTGAGTTAGAGGGAAAGAGAGGAGAAAAATCTGATTTTTGGGTGAAAGAAAGTTTTAGAAAAGTGTAGAAAATTCATACTTTTTGTCTTATATACATCCCTTAAGGGAAATGACAATTTTGCCCTTTTCTACATTATTCTTTAACTTAGTTTATCCGACAAAATGGCATAAAAAAATTTAAGCGGAATATTACCTTCTCTGTAGTCCATTGAAATAATATGATTTAGTCCAGAAAGTCTTATGCACAATTACCATTTTTCCCTTGTCTTAAAAAATTCCAAGTATAAAATAATTGATACTTGATATTTTTTTTTCTTTTTTACATGCGGGGTATTGCACTCTACCCCCTTAAAGAAATTTCGTCCTCGAAATTTTAGGGATTTACTTGCTAATGAGCAAAATAATTCCTCTATACTTCCGAGTTTAGACTCCAACATACGTCTGTTACTAACTGATTCTTTCTGACCGACTAAATTATCGGATTTCCCTTGTTACATAAAGCCTCCTAACTACATAACCATGAACGCAACTGACTTGAATGGATAGGTCATGTTTTCCAATCTCATAGGTTGAAAAGATTCGATAATAACTTCCTTAATTGTAAATTTTGTTATGTGAAACGATATTGTTTCCTTGAGGTGATAATTGTTGATTATGATTTTGGTGATGACCCCTTTTGTTGAATTATGACTTGTTGATTGTATGGATGTAAATACTTGATAATGCAAATGATGATTTTGGTGAAGACTGTAATTGTCGGTGTTTATTACGTTAGTTGGTGAAAATATTATATGATGGTGAAAATTATATAATATAGAATTAGTGACTTGTGCATTGTCGAGTCTTTACATGAAAGTTCATGCATTCATAGTCATGTTGAGGTGTTTATGAAGAATTTAATTGCCGGTGTTTGTTACATTGCTTCTGCATAACGTAATTGCCGGTATTTGTTACGTTGGTGGATTCATAAAGTAAAATTATCTCCGGAATCCAATTAGTACCACATGAATCTAGAAGAGTCTAGAACATTGCGAGCATTGAGATTGGTGAAATTGTGTCATACTTGACTATGTGATTTGGTAATTATGTGCATTGGTGAAATTTGGTGAATTATATGAATATGTGATTGGTGAATTATGTCACTTGGTGATTTATGTGATTGGTGAATAATGTGAATTTGTGTGGAGATATGTACATGATGATGTTTGTTGTTTTTGGTGATGCTTGTATACTTGGTGATTTTATTTGATGATAGTTATTTTGATGATAGTAATGAAGTGTGAATCATATGTATTTAACTTGGTGATTTCTTTGGTGACGATGATTACATTGCCTATACTTTGAAATGATGAATTGTATTTGTTGAGTTGATTAGACAAGAGTTTATGTGATCTATATGATTGATGTAAATTAGATGAATTATATTCATTATGTGAAATATGTGTTTTATGTAAAATGAGTGACGTTGCATGTGTGATTATATTTTCAAAATGATGAGATTGATGTATTTTGATGATTAAGCTAAATAAAGAATGAGGTGACAAATTCTTATAATGATTGACGTTGTTAAGGTAATGAGCTTAGGATTGATGATTCGATTAAATAATGAATATGCTTGTTATGCTAGGATAGAACTATGATAACATGATTTGTATTGAATTGGAGGTAATATTCATGTGATGTAAGTATTCTATGAGTGATGATTACGTATATGTGCTATGCTTGAAATCCTTGAATGCTTTTACTTGATTATGTATATTATGTGGAATATTATCTAACCCATGGTGGTCGTTTGGTTGACCGCCTGCCTATTTGTATGAATGGGTAGACGGTGTGCATGATTAAGTTGCTTTACTAGTAAGTTGCTTGAGTATAGCATGGAGATACCTCCTTTCTTTTGCTCGAGTCTAGATAGGCTTTGATTAGGGTGTCGGGGATTTATGTTTATTGACATTAACTGTTGTTGAATTTTATTTTTGGAGATTATGCCTATGTATTTTGTAGTTTGAATTATGATGTTGAGATTTATTACTCATATATTTCGAGGATTGTTTCATGTTGATGAGATATTATATATGATGATTGTCTTCCGTTGCGATTTTTTATGAAAACCAGATTATGCATGTTTTGAAAAAATGTAGACGTAACATCTAAACTCTTTGATTTATTTGATTAATTGCATGATTATTGCATATGGGGTTTAGGGTGTTACAAGGTGCACAAGAGGTCATTTGTTTCCTTGAATGTGGAAGATTATGGGTTAATGAGCCTTTATGTGTTGGGCCTGAAATATGGGTTTCATCCAAGTCTTTAACAGTTGCCCCCTGCCCTTACTATCTTAATGACCTAAGGATATCTTAGGATATAACAAGTTTGAAGGCAGTCCATGAGTACGGCCAGAAGGCAGTTAAGGAGGTGTACATGCATGTTCTTAAAGGCCGAGTGTTATGAGTAAGAGTATTTGGTATTAAATGTGTGAAGAATTTAAGCATTGACTTCTGCATTAATTTCTTACATGTGTCCCACATGTGCTCCGGGTGAAGGGAAACACACCTAGGCCACTTGAGATATGTTTCAATTTTGACGAGTTAGATTGTTACTTGCATATTCATATTTCAATAGATCTCAACTGTTGGTTTATCTTTCAAACGACACTATAAGGTTGGAGTTTACGAGTCTTATAATTTTTTTTTGAAACCTCATTGTTGACTTTCCCCTTTATTTAGCAATTATATTTTGCAAATGCTTCATCTTTCCTATGATAATCTACCCAGAAAATCCATAATTCTAAGCCTTTGCATTTTGAGCTCTAGAGTTTCATATCGTTAAACACTCTCCTCAACCAGTTGATCATCTTTTAAACGTAAATGTATTCCATTTGTCTTTCTCTATGTTTTTACTATTTGTTGGTGTTAGCCTTGCAGATGGATAACTTAGGGAACCCATAAAATCTAGGAAACCAAAAATTACCTTTGAATGTCGAAGGTTCTGATGAAACCCCATTAGTGATAAACTTCATGGTGAGAGTGAACCTTTTCCATACCAAATTGTAATTATCAGATAGGGACAAGATTTCCTTTTGGTAAAATTATATTGGAATCTCTAACTATTATTTCTGATCTTACCAATAACCCATCATTTTTGTGACTTGAAAAGAGTTTAAAGATTCACTTTAGATGACCTTATAGTGAGGGTGATATTAGATAGTGGTTGGGGGAAAGTTCTAGGTGCTAGGATCATGGTTTTTGTAACACCCCTATTTTCCTATTTTTAATTAATTCGTTTATGTTTAATAGATGTGGTGATATTGATTAATATGATGATGATATTTTGTTTAAGAATTATTATGCTTACATGAGATTAGAATTATGATGATGAATAAAGGTTGTGTTAAGAGCTGGGATAAAAATAGTCATAACATATAGTCGGGGGTGTATAGCATAAGTATTAAATAAGTGGGGGGGGGAGGAAGTAAAAGAATATGAATTAGAGGTGAAAAGAGTGCTTAAAGAGCGACATGCATGAATATAAATAAAACCCTTAAAAGTTAGAAGAGAAAACTTTTTTTTTCTGAAACATGAAATAGAAAGGAGAGAAGAGCAAAGGAGAGGAAAGCCTAGTTTCAACAAAGTCAAGCCAAAACCGGAGACTTTCAAAGAATACAAGGCAACAGGGAATCTTTTTATTCTAGGGTAGTATAATCTTAATTGTGGGGTTGTGTATTAGATTGATGGTAAGTTTTGTTATAATGAACATGATGATGAAATGATGACGATGAAGTCTCTGTGTTGAGGATTAAATTTGTTGTTGAGAGATTAAAATTCGAGAGAAATAACATAGGGTTAAGTGAACAATGTAAGTTAACGGTAAAAATAGTGGATAATCGGATAATTTAGGAAGGAATTAGGGTATGAATGATATAATAAGTTTAGGGTGATGGTTGAGGTAGGTTTTGGTGAGTTTTAAGTCAAAAACAGAATCGGAGAAGGCCCTCAAAAGAGAAATCGTAGAAAAACTATGATTTCTTGTATTTGCCAGACACACATGATTGTGCGCTCCATTGGCATGGTCCGTGCGTGTATCTCGGCCCTGGCACCTTGTTTTTGTGAATTTTGGGAGCACGACCGTGCGCCCTGCCCAGACTTAGGAAACTCCATTTTTATGCTTTTAAAAGATTCCTAAGATAATAAGGTCCCTAACCAATAAACTTAGATGAGAGGAGTTTTATTAAGAGTTACAATAGTGATTTCCTAAGCCATAATGATTTGAAACAAGACGAATGTCGAGATTGTTAGAGGAAAGCTAGGAGAGATGTGAATAGTAGAGAGGGGTGATGGTAATGCAAATGAGAGTGATGAAGTTAAAATATATTGATGATTAAAATGAGGATGTTCATATTATAATAATGATGAGAATGACGACATATATATTATTATGATGATGAGAATGATGATGTGTATCTATGAAGACGATGAGAGTGCAGATGGCATGTTTTTGCATTAGAGTTGGGCATGTTAGGGGAGTCTAGCATTAATATATGAATTGTTGATGATGTGTATACGTGCAATTACTTGTTGAGCATGTTCATATGCATTCATATAAAGTTGAGTCTAAGACTGATGAAGTGCATGACTAATGGAGAAGTTTAGTAACATGTCTCTGGAAAATTATTATGACGAAAGTCCAGTAACATATATCTGACAAATTATGACAACGATAGGTGTTGTACAATATTCATATAGTTCTTAGGATGAGATGTGCATTTAAATGTTGATACTTGTACTTGGTGTTTTTAAGCGTGAGTTTTTGAGATGGTTGATGTATGATTTGTTTAGACGGATATAATAAATGTTGATGATCTTGTGATGACAGTATATTGTCCTTACTGTATTTTAATGTTGCGTATGCTTTTTCCTATTATTATGTATGGAAGGATTTCTCACCCCTTTACTGTTGTTATGTTGTTTCTTTGTGGTGACTGTACTTTTGGGTACAGACACTCAGGTTGACGAAGAGTAGTTGTGGAGCGTTTTAGAAGGTGGAGATAGGAGATGTCTTTCGCTTAGTTCTTTTTATTAGTAGTTGAATAAAAAAAATGTAGTCTCTACGAGCTCTGATTTCTTGTAACACCAGGGTTGGAGACAACCTATCAAGATATTGGATCGTCCCCTGATCATTGTGAGGTGGAGGTCCCTGACGAGGATAATAGGATTTGCAGTAAGTCTGAGGGGTGCATCCCCTTGATCATAGTGTTTGAAGGGTTTCAAACTCAAGAAGGTGGCCGACCCCATGAAGCCAAGGGAAATGATCTATAAAGCCAGGTTTTGTTGATACAAAGTTGATCATGGCCACCAAAGATAAAGAAGAAAAAACAACAATATTTAGTTGTTTCCTGTTCTTTTAACTTCAAGATAGTTTATTTAATATGATTGTCCTCCTGACTCTTCCCTTCTTTTGCACACAATATGAGATTCTTGGACAAAATGGTGGAGAGAAGGAAGACGTTAGGAAGGAGTACTCCTTCCCCATTTTTTGTTGTTTATGGAGTGTCTCGTAGTAAGGAGGTCACCAGACGGTGGCAGTCGTTGTGATGGCGACAACCAATATGGTTTAAGTTTCAACTAAAGTCGTCCAAGTATCACCTGGTAAGGGTGCCCATGGAGAGTTCGTGCTAGAAAAGCTCTAATGAAGATACTTCTTGCAAGATGTCAATGGGTATCCATGGGTATGAATAGTATAATACTTGTCCCCGATCCGTTGGATAAATATGATACTCGTGACGGCCCCGTACCTGCGTGGGTACCCACTACACGGGTAACCCACGGGTATTGAGGTATCCATGGGTATTCATGGGTACCCATGAATTTTTGAATTTATTTATATTTTGGTAGAAAGAATAACTTTCTTTTAATTACAAAAAAACTTCAACTTTTAAACATCGATACATAATCCATTTTAATTTCATAAATCATAAAAAATCCATACAAAATTTACGATTCTTACATGGTGCGTTCAATTTATAAAGGAACGGAATACATGACACAAAAGAAAAGTAATCAAGACACATATAAAGAAATTACTAAACTGAGAAGTGATATATTTTTACAAGAAAAAAATCTCAGTTTCACACAAAAAAGATTAAATCATTTCCTACATAGAAATTAGAAAAAAAATTAAAATATTTATGTATTCATATAAAATTAGAAAGCTCTAAAATCTAAAATAAAAAACAAATAATCGCGCTAAGAAGAAGAAGAAAAAATGAGAAGAAGAAAACCTGGTTGCACCAAAAGGGAAGAGGAAGAGAAAGTTGTGACATAAGAGAAAAACTGTCGTATAGTCAACTAAACTAGGTTTTTTGAGACTTCAAACTCTTATATTTTAGTAATTTACTTAATTTATTATCGAGCATAGGTATCTGCGGACACGAGTATCATCAAATCCGTGTTCATATCCATAAAATAATAGATAATCAAATATCTGTTTATTATACCTGTGAATACCCGTTTAACTACCATCCATGTATCCATGATAAATTTTATCCTCGGGGTGTGGGAAGCACCATTTTGTTGATGAGCCTCGATGAGTAAAAATAATATGTTGCAAGGGGGGACAAGCTTGTACTTGGCGCAAATAGCAATCCTCTCCCTCCTCAAGTTGTTTCTTCCCAAAGTTTGAAACTTGTTCATCTCCAATCCTCCAAAGACCAGGAAAGACTTTCTAGGTAGGAAGATATTGGTTTTGATGTTTTTTGTTTTTCTTTTTATACTAATAAAGAATATAGGAAGTAATTTATTTTCAAGGACTCGAAATTAATAATCCGGTCAAAAAAACAATTAATAATGTTGATTAGTGAAAGCCAAAGGTGGCTAACATTGACTATGATTTTTATTTTTTTTAAGAAGATAAGACTTTGATTTAATATTTTTTAACTACAAATAAGACTTTGATTATTACAATTTTTTTTTTAGAGAATTGCTATTTATTATGAATTCTGCCGCACACGATAAGCAAGAATAAGAATAAAGAAGAGTGTTCCTTTGCTATTCTCAAATAAGTCTCTTTTCCCTTTCTCTCTTGTCAGCCATCGTCAAAACCCTAGTTTCTTATTCTTTATTCATTAAGGATGGGTGATTTATGGTCAATTTTTGACCCCAAATCACCCTCTAACTCGTTTTTTATTTTGTGATTTCGTCGTCTTTGTGCGACGTTTGTTTGTTCGTCGTCTTTGTGCGGCGTTTGTTTTTCTTGTTTCTCTTAGGTATTTGATCGGTTCAATGCAGTTCCAATCAATGACTTTGGCGTCATCCACGTTGCAGATCCGGAGACATGGTTATTCCGGAGATTTAAATATAGTCATATGTGTAGGCATTTGTACTTTGCCGTTTTATGCTATTAACATGGATGTTGTGAGCCTGTTCACAGATTCATCCTTTTTGTTTTTAGCGAATTTGCATTATACCGATATACTCTATCAATTTGAATGAATGAATATCATTTATTTTATCATGAAAAAAGAGTGTTCCTTTGCAATTAAAAGTCAACCATGTTAATTTTTTTTTTTTGTTGCACAAGTTGGTCATTGACACCATACAAGAAGTACTTGTAAACGAAGGGTAGCATTTAGCTAACATATAAATTGGTTATATTGGTCAATCACAATGTCACAAATGACTTTTTTTCTCTCTTCCGTGAAGATTGTGACATTGTGATTGACCAATGTCATTAATGTCATCAAATTTTTTTTGGTACAATTAATGTCATCAATTTTATGTGAGTGACATACATATCATAAAAAAATATGTTATGCGCTCGTCAGTTTTGTGGATTCCCGTTTTCGTAAAGAATCATCATTACCATTTTTTTGTTGAGAAAATCATTCTCCTATCCTACCATTTTTTTTTATTACTACAGTATTATTAAGGTTAATTGATACGCCTTTGTATTTTATTAGTATTAGTATAAGTCATTTTAATATCTTTAGACATATTAAACATAATTAATTTTATATGTAAAGAAAAATTATAATGATTTTGATATGAATATATAAGAAATTACATTCTTTGATTCCATGCCAAACTCATTTAGTAAAATAAAAAAGATTGTACTCTTTAAGTGAGTATTAAACTCAAACTTCTTAATTCTTATCCCTTTCAAAAGCATTTAGATATCTATTTATGCATAAAATATAAAAACTGAATTCCCTATAATACATAAGAAAATGTTCTCTAAAAAAAAAAAAAACTAAAATAAGAAAATGTTCTCTAAAAAAAAAAAAAAACTAAAATAAGAAAATGTATTCCTATTTATTATTAGATCATAACAAACTTTGATATCTCTATTGTTACAAGAGAGTAACATAACCCTTTACTTTAACATCGTTGTTATCCATTTTCTTCATTTTACGATAGTTTGTTGTCCGAGGTCGCTTCCTCTTGGTTAATGCTATCAGATTTTATATAATTATTATTTATTAATGACAAGAAAAAATAGATAAAAAGAATTGAAAAAAGAGACAGAAATAAATAATAAATGGTACTCCTAACGTTTAAATTTTGTATGTTGCTAATTATAGAATATTTTATAATAACAATGAATCATTAATACTTATTTTCTTATTATGCCATTTATTATTTTATCTTTTATGTTAACCAGTGTCCCCGAACACTAGTTTAGGAATTTTAATTAGAAATTTTACCTTGGAAATTTAAGTTTTTATTTTCAATGAAGTAATAGTTAAACCAACTTTTTATAAAAACTTAATTATTTTGATTGCTCCTTGTTAACCTTCTCCTTATTTTAATTAATGTTTTATTATATCATTAATAAAGAACATTTTTATAAAATAATTCACAATTACTCTTTAAGACTGACAGATTACTCTCGCTCTCTAAAAATATAAACAAAAATTGATCAACAAAAATTAATGTATGTAGTTCAAAATTTGTAATTAATACATCGATTTACGTCGATTCTTGAAAAATTTGTAGTACATTTTAAACCAAAGAGACTATACGATAGAAAAAAGAAAAGTTAATGTCCATTGATATTCCAAAGTGGTTTTTATAATAAAATACAGAGTACTTAATTATAGGGAATGTGAAGAATTTAAGTACGAATTTACACCCCATTAAAAAAATATAAATACGTTTGCACGTTAGACACGTGCCACCGCCATGGTGCACTTAATTACGATCTAGTCCTTAAAAAGAAAGTGGAATTGTGGTCACAACATGGCCTGTGGTCTACCAATGTTTGGTATTTTTCACCATTTTGGAACTTCCGATCATGGACCATAGCACTTCCATTTCATTGAGAATTGATACATTTTTTGAGATTTTCAGATTTCTTTGTGCAAAATTTTAGGGGTTATAATTATACACCTTATATTATACGTGAGATTACATTAATTAAAATATAGAAAAAAAAATTCATATAAGATAGAATATACTATTCCTGATATCCCACTAAGTTTATTGATTGATCATGGAGCTATCAAAGACATTCAGATTCCAATCACAAAACCCCTCATCCTTCATACCTTTCTCTCCCATATACAACAACCCTTTGAAGAATCAACTACCCTTTACAACAAAACTAAAAAGTAAACCCAAGAAAATCAAGTTAACAGTGACAGCAAAGAGAAAAGCACCAATTGATGGTGTGAGTGAAGAGTTGAATGATATAGCTTCTTATAACCTTGATTTTGCATATTCTAGAAGAAGGGTTCGTTCTGCTTTTGCTGAGGTTCAACAGCAGCTTGATCATTGCTTGTTTAAGGTTTGTTTAGCTTTGACTTTTCATTTTGACCAATGTCAGGCTTTAGACATGTATTGTGTCCGACACTCACAGATGTAATTATATTGAATTATGTCATTTTCCTAAATTATTATCGGTGTCGACGTGTCCGAGGAGTATGTGTTTCATAGGTTGGTAGTTATGTCAGTTTCCCATTTCTATTTTATTTTGTGTATCTATAGCTTTGTTGAAGAAGCAGACAGTGACTGATTCTTTGATTTGTTTTTCCTAGGATGCTCCTGCTGGAGTCAGAGCAGAAGAAGTAAGATTTTCTGCTTTACCGTTTTATTATGTTCAACAAATTCTAGAACTATGTTGAAGTTTCCATTTTCTTCAACTTTTATTTTGTTTGATTGGTGAAGAATGTCATTTATGTTTTCTGTTTGATTTTATTTGTTAAGTAGTGGTATGAAAGGAATTCGAGGGGATTGGAAATTTTCTGCAAGAGCTGGATGCCAGAGTCAGGAATTCCAATCAAGGCATCTGTGTGCTTTTGTCATGGATATGGTGATACTTGCACATTCTTCTTTGAAGGTTTGTTTTTCTATGTTATCAGACAACATAGGCTTCTCTTCTTGTATATTCAAGAACATTGTTTGTATTGAAAATGTTTCTTTTATAATGGTCTTTGGATGTTTATTTATAGGGAAGCTAGTGATTCATTGTGTGAAAATTGGGTGTGGATTTGATTTTGAAGTTTCTTAAAAGTCGGGGTTTTTTTTGACGAAAGTTACAATTTTGGGGGTTTTTGCCTATTCACCTTTTGATTTTTTATTCAGGTGTTGCGAGGAGAATTGCTGCATCTGGGTATGCTGTTTTTGCTATGGACTATCCAGGTTTCGGACTTTCAGAAGGATTGCATGGTTACATACCAAACTTTGATGATCTGGTCGACGATGTTATAGAGCATTATACACAAATAAAAGGTATGTCTGATTCATCAGTTTTAAGGTATGAAGCATTGACTCAGACACAGACCCTGACACCAGACTTGAAACTAACTGACTCATAAACCAATAATAATTTGAGAAAATAGAAGAGATAATTTGAGAAAATAGAAGAGATTGAATGTAACCATGTGTGTCAGTCAAAAGACACACCTATAATCGGAAGTATCGGTGCTGGATAGGTTTCAAACACATGGTGTTGTTGATCATACCTTTGTTTTTCAATTGACAGCAAGACCTGATATCAGAGAATTACCTCGAGTTCTGTTGGGGCAGTCAATGGGTGGGGCAGTTTCTCTTAAAGTTTATTTGAAGGAGCCAAATAATTGGGATGCAGTAATGCTTGTCGCACCGATGTGTAAAGTAAGCTCATTACTCCTTTGTATTGTTGCCAATGCTCAACAACTTCATTATTTTAATTTTGAAAATATTGATTTAGTTCAAGCTATGATCACTAAATAAGAGTCTATCTTGAACATATTGGTATTATTGGTAAAACAATGACTGAAACTCAAAAGTCATATTGGTATTATTGTTATTGTTAAGGACTTTGTTAGAATTTGAATGCTAAGTGACCCAAACCAATCTATAGGAAAGTTGGACTATCTTCTATCATGTAAGATGTGATACGTGGGGAATTCCTTGAACATTGTAACCTAGGAAGCTACTAAACCTTGTTAGATTCTACCTTATTTCACTGAAAGCATGACAGAGAAAGAAAGAGGTCAAATATGTTTGTTAGTTTTGATTTAGTTCCCTGTAATACGTGAGGTCCTCGTAGACTTTGTCTTCTAGCCTTTGAATAAAGATTATTAACTAATGCTACATTTGAACGACCCCTTTACATGAAGTTTGGGTTTTCCCAGAAGAGGAAATGGGAAGAATGCTTTAGTGATGATCTAGTTTCTTTTTGTTCCGACATGTGAGAGGATAACTTTTTTTTGGTCAAGATGTTTAACATTTTTTACCCGATTTCAATATTTACCAGTCATGATATCCATTTCTAAGCATACTCTTCCTTAAGATGCAGATCATGTTAAGGATTAAATTATCAAATCACTCCGGGATGTATCAGATTATTTTAAGTTCTATAAAAATTTGTATTGTTTTGTTTATAGTCCCTTTAAATTGGGGCGTATCAGTTTAACAGTTGGAGGAAGAATGACTGCTTGACTTGCTGATTTGTGTTACCGGTAAGATTGCAGATGGTGTGTTACCACCTGATGCAGTGATGAAGGTGTTAACTCTTTTGTCAAAAGTGATGCCAAAAGCAAAGCTCTTCCCAAACAAAGACCTAGCTGAACTGGCTTTCAGAGAACCGAGTAAAAGAAAATTGGTTAGAAACTCTTATAGAATCAAATCTTATACCATTTCTCTATATGATTTCTTTAACAAAGACTGTTACACTTTTTAGTTCTTTAGAATTAAGTCACTTTTTATTCTGTTTTTAAATCTATATTGTAACAATGGTCACAGTTTTGTTATTATTGCTTGAATTTGCCCTCCAAATATGGTTTTTGACACTTCCAAAATTGCAACATTGTCGACATATCTGTAGTCGTAAACTACAATCTAATCCATGATGAGCCTTTACATGTTGCACTTGATAAAATAGTAACATAATCATAGATTTGTGATTTCTGATTTACTATTTTATTCCTACCAGTCAATCAGCTTAAACAATGTTGTATTGCCTTGCATTGCAACATTTTGGTTAATTTGATGTTATTTAATATGTTAATAAATCAAACAAAGTTTTAAATCCTAATGTTATTCTTTATAGGCTCCCTACAATGTTATTTGTTATGAGGATAATCCACGACTTAAAACCGGCATGGAACTTCTAAGGGTGACAAAAGAAATTGAGTCAAAAGTAGAGAAGGTTCTATTTCTTTTCATTTTCTCATTTTCCTTTTTTACTTTCTTTTGATGTTTGTTAAGTTGAAGCCTATGAAGCACAGACATTCCTCGGATTAGGCGTGTCTCGGTGTCGGACACATTTCGACACATATAATTACACTGAACTGTGTGATTTGCTCAATTCATTAGCCGTATCAGCGTGTCAGTGTCCGTGTCGTGTTTGGTGTTTGTGTCTATATCCGTGCTTCATAGGTTTCAGCATATAATCATTGTCATGTCAATAACAAAACAATGAATTTTGTATGGTTGATTGGATGATATCAGGTGTCAGCACCATTATTGATTCTTCATGGAGCAGCAGACAAGGTGACAGATCCATTAGTGAGCAAATTTCTGTATGAAAATGCATCTAGCAAGGATAAGACATTAAAGCTCTATGAAAATGGTTACCACTGCATTTTGGAAGGGGAGCCTGATGATAGAATAAAGGCTGTACATGATGACATTGTATCATGGCTTGATTCTAGGTGTTCAATTAAGTGAGATTTTTCCATGGAATATTTCCTTCATCTTTCTGAATCATTATTCTTGGAGTAAAATAATACTAACATTATGTTTAAATTGTTAAAATCCTCCTAACTACATTATTTGTGCGATTCAATTTGGATGGTAGCATAATGTGTCTACCTTCATTGTGATATGTGAGTATAACAATTTTTTTCATCTTTAGAGGATCATTAATGATTTTAGTAGTATTCTCCTTCAGTTTCAAGTTTATTGGATGAACTACACAATGCTCACTTTCAAGAGTAACACTATCGGATAAATAAAAGCCGTTACAATCAGCTACATATGGTTTAATTTTTTTTTGTTACACTATATATGGTTTAATTGATAATTGTGTTTGAGCAGCACAAATAAATTAGATAAGCCCAAAAAGTTACCTCCTCCATTTTAAAATGAATGTCGTTTCATATAAGCACCAAGTGTAGTATTAAAAATCCATTGAGACGAACTTGTCTATGAAGTCCTACTCAAGTCTTAAAACCACCCAAAAGTTCAAGGTCTCAAAAACAAGAACTAGTACAACTTGAAGTGTTAAACCACCATAGATTCAAACCATAAGCAAAATTAGAGATTCCTGCTTTAAACTACCACCAAGATATAGTATTAATGTTAATTGTGATATGTTAATTTTGAAATCATACCACAACAAAGAAATTAACATTAATATTAATATTAGAAATTAGCATACCACAACAATACCACAATTAACACATCACAATTAACTTGAAGGGTTAAATCACTTTTGAAATTACCAAGATATAGATTCAAATCATTCTTAATATTAATGTTAATTTTGGCTGCAAAGAATCAACAATACCACAATTAATCTAAAAATTGTCCAAGAGTTAACTGTCGTCGAAAAGTCGAACAACAATTAGCGACAACAATCACTTGGGTATGTTTTTGAGTAATTTCAAAAGTGAGATGAGCAAAATCCAAAAGATACTTCGAGACTCTATCCAACTGTCAAGAAGATCACAAAATTGTTATGAGCGGTAAGAAGGCTGATTAGATATAACACGAGAAATACCTAACCAATTCCTTCCCACACTTTCCAGAAAACATCACGTATCTTATTCTACATGTAAAATAACTTTTTTTTTTTAAACAAAAGGAAATTAAATTAACTCAAAAGATCATGAAAGTACAAAGGGTGAATTGTGTCGGGTACACTTTCCAATTTCCATCCAAATCCTATCATGTTCAATATGTGCTAAAAAAAAAAGTATTAAAAATTCCACATGTTACATAACTTGACAAAATTTTAATTTTATCAAAAAAAAAATTGTACTATAATAAAATAATAATTGTATAATATCAATACAAATTAGATGTCTGCAGCTGTCATAGTTTGGCTTGAAGGACATAAACAATGTCCAAAAAGACCCCAGTTAACAGGTATATGTAACCAACCCCTTTATGCTTTAACTCTCACCACTACACAACTGGTTCCTATTTGCATACATTTGTGTTGTAAAAAAAATGGGTAGTTACAGAATTCAGTTAGTGGCAATAGCCATAGTTTCTTTCATGTTCTTGCTTCCAAATACACAAGGATGGGGAGAGGAAGGTCATTTCACTGTTTGTAAGATTGCTCAGCTGCCTATAATATAAATATCTTTCTGACTCATTGTTTGTTTGATTTAGTGTGTGTTTGGTTTCCCGTTTGCAACACATAAAAGCACGTTTTCTCATGTGTTTTTGCCGTGATTTTCATAAAACTCCGTTTTGCAATTTCAGTACCAAACATGCACTTAATAATGCAATTGTCACATTAATTAATCCTTTTTTCATATTTCTAATTTGATTTTTGAATAGGCTCGACTGAGGAAGGCAGCTGCTGAGGCTGTGAAAGAGTTATTGCCAAAATCAGCAGAAAATGACTTGGCCAGCATGTGTTCATGGCCAGATGATATTAGAAAACAGTATCCTTGGTCAGCTTCTTTGCATTTTGCTGATACTCTGGATTTCGCTTGCAACTACCAACACGAGAGTAAGATATATCCTTAATCGTTCGAAGTGTTCATACACAAATCATAGGTTTGAATGTGCTTTTGTAACAACCGCTTAAATCTGATCACATTATGGAGTATTTTTCGAGAAGTTGTCTGAACTGAATCCAAACTAAATCACATAAAATAGGATCAGATTGGCTATTCTTTCTTTTAGAAGTCATATGAACCGAACCATTGGTACTTGAATTTTTTTATTGGATGAATTTTTACCTCATAATCGATCCAAACCACTTCACGAACACCCCTACTCATCCCTACTCATCTCTTCTCTCAATTAATGATGGGTATACCATCAATTTTGTTCCTAAATATGTGACATAGTATCACTAGCCTCTTTTTTTTCTTTTCTAAGTTATCACCACTTATTGAATATATCAAAATTATAAAAACAACAGTTTGACTCATGAAAGACCAAACTAACAACGAAAGGCACATACCATGATCAATTTGACTCATGAAAGATACATTCATATATATTCTTGTAATTTTGGCACAAAGTATAAAATAATATCATAAAGCACAGACACTCCTCGAATTAGGCGTGTCCCAGTGTCGGACACGTGTCGTGTCCGACACCGACACGACACCGACACTTGTAATTACATTGAATTATGTGATTTTTTCAAATTATTAGTTGTATCAGCGTGTCAGTATCCGTGTCATGTCCAGTGTCCGTGCCCGTATCCGTGTTTCACACATTCAAACATTAAAATGTTGACCCTTGCAAATTCTTACCATTGTTTTCAAATTCAATTGTTCTTCAATTATTCAGGGGATTGTATGGATCCAAAAACAGGAGCTAAGGGGAGATGCGCTGTGGGGGCTATTACAAACTACACCAACCAGCTCCTTGACTATGGCAGTAACACAAAATCTAACTGTAAATAATTTTTTGCAATGTAATTGCATTGTTTTACGTATATATGTTACAATTCACAACTAAGTATTCATGATTAATTGTTTAAATTTCTTAATATATCAGATAACCTCACAGAATCTCTTCTATTCCTTTCACATTTTATTGGAGACATCCACCAGGTATACACGATTTTCTTATCACACATTTATATGAAATGATTCCATTAGACTATGCAATATTCATGGAATGCATTGTTAATTTGCAGCCTCTACATTGTGGCTTTCTCTCAGATAAAGGAGGCAATACAGTTAATGTTCAATGGTTCACAACGAAACAAAATCTTCACCGTGTAAGTTATCTATGATTTCACTACCAAATGTAAATCAAAAGTTTAGATACATAACATGATATTATAACATGAGTTGCTATACTTTTTTTTTTTTATATTTATTTAAAATATATCCATTCCTGTGAGCTTAGCTCAGTTGCTAGGGATATTGCATATTATATGCAGAGCCAGGGTTCAAACCCTGAACACTCCACTAGCCATTAGGCTACTTGAACAAAAAAAAAAAAAAAATCCGAAGTATTAAATTGGTTAATCATGTTTATGTATATACACAGGTATGGGACGATAGCATAATTGAGACTGAACTTGAAAGATTCTATGAGTCTAACCTGGGAGAATTCATCGATGCAATTCAAAACAATATTACGGTACTAATATATTTTTTAGTTAATTTTTATCGATGATTTAACCTTTTGGTTATTCCTCAAAAAAAAAACCTTTTGGTTAATTAGTCCAAGAATTTGTCCTATTAAATTACTTTGTTTATTTTGTATATTCTCCAAATAAATTAACAGAAAGTATGGAGTAACCAAGTAGAAGAATGGGAGAACTGCAGTTCTGACTATATCGCATGCCCAATCACGTGAGTCCTATTCCCATAGCAGTTTTGTTTTTTGAAGTGAAAAAGCTCATTGCACTTATTAAAGCAGCATGATTTAGAACTTTTATTTTAGGTTCCCAATATCTCTAAGGCCCTTAAAATATATGTCCGCTAGATAACTATCATATATGTATGTAGGAGACCTTAAAAATATCATGGGTCTAAAGAGAAACGCCCCGTGATTTATGTACATGTTTTACATACATGCCTACTCACTGACCAATTTTGTTTAGATATGCATATGAAAGTAGCCAAGATTGTTGCAAATGGGCATATAAAGATGCTGAGGAAGGCTCCACATTAGAAGGTAATAAGTATAGAGCTGTGATTCCTCAAAAAAAAAAAAGTATAGAGCTGTGTTATATCTTTTTTGGACTCACGAACTGTGTTATATAAAAACAAAATTTAAATACTAACTTGTTTATTTATATCGAAACATGTTGGTCTTTCACATTTATACTAGTAGTTTTTACTTATTTTGCACAAAGTTTTCACAATACCAATTGTAATTTACAGATGATTACTTCCAGACACGCTTTCCAATAGTGAATTTGCGATTAGCTCAAGGAGGAATTCGATTGGCCGCAACTCTCAATCGTATTTTTGACAAACAGTATGCAATGTCCATGTAATACAGGAAAAAATGGTGTACTAATTTTAGTTGTTATAACAATCAAATGAAAGGTTTATGTGGGAAGGGAGCATAATAAAAGATAATACAAGATAATACGTTGAAAAATGTGTTAATGACAAACAGTATGCAATGTCCATGTAAGTTAAGAAAAATTGATGTATTTGGTTCAATTAACTCTCTTTTGTTTATATTTTGACACGGAGTATAATATATGAGTTAGAGATCCATGCTATTTGATTCTTCGTTAATGCACAAATTGTCATATTTGCATACCATCTTTGTGATGTAAGCTGATTCGCGTCATGCTTCTACCTCAAGTTTCTCCTTGATCAGTTGTGAAGTCCTAATATAAATAGAGGACTAGCACAACACCAAAAGAGACTTATGAGCATTGATCCTTTTTCTTCTCATCTCCCCTCAACTTGAGTTATCGAGCTATTCTTCTCTTCCTCTTTATTCTGTCCAGTTTCAAGTGCTATCTATTACCATATCAAAATGACCTTAATAGCTATATTTGATGATGTAATTCTATAAAGTTTTTCTATTGTGCAATATCAAACCGAAACAATGATCTATGAGCCGTTTTATCTTGGGATATCGTGCTTGATTATCTGTCTTGCACAAATTTGAACAATGACACGAGATGTATTAAAAAGAATGACCTAGACCCGATAATATCTTCGGCGATAATTTTTCGAGGTGATTTACAAATTCCTAAAAGAACTTTTCTTTTTTTTTTGAATCAGCTTATGTATTCCACCAAAATCATACAAGAAGTACAAGATGGGGAGAAGGAGGAAAAGCAAATACAAAGGGCCTGATCTAGCAGTGACCCCAAAACAGAAAAGCAAAAACAGCAAAACTGCCAAGCACACAACAGCAAAACGGCCCTGCTGTCAAAACAGAAGCAGCGACTACAGCTGATGACAGAAAACAAAAAAGTCCCAAAACACCTCTAAAACTGCCCCAGCTATCTTAACAGACACTCTTTGGGGTTCCAGCTCCACTCGTAAAAGAGGCAAGGGGGACTTTTTAATCTAACTAACACCCACTGCCAAGAGACCACCTAAAACAACGCTTGTTCACCACTAATTAATTTTTGGCAATAAAACTAAAGAATGAAAACAATCATATATATTAAATAAATGTTTTGTTGCATGAATCAACAATGCAAATAGAGCAAAATCTTGGTAAAAGAAACAATAAAAGTTATTCCCTTCACATATCAAAGCTTATTTTTAATTAATTCTTACAATTTTACTTCATGGGCTCCTTATTTTGAATTACATATATGATAAACACCTCACTCGAACCCAAAAGGTACCCGAGAATTCATCTCAGGGATCTCATAGGAAGCCTTTGTCTTGAAAGCTTTTGATGCAGTCATCAAACATTTGTTCAAGAGATTTGAACTGAGGAAATCCCAATTGAGTGATTTTGGTGGTGTCCATGCTATGCGTATTATTATCTCCTTCCTGGCTGCTACACCTGTAGTAGAAAAGAAACTATAAATTTGTTTTTTTACTAGAATTGAATGATACCAAAATTAAGATTGATATACTAGAAGATACAGCAAGTCTTAAACTAACTTGTTTTCGTAGGGATAAGAAGGATATTTGGCCTGAAGCATTTGGATGATTTGAGACCAGTGGGCTACTGTGTTTGAACATACAAGCCTGCCAGATGCTTTGGGATCCTCCATAGCTAATAAGTGGGCAGCAATCACGTCATCTGTATGAACAAATCCTACTGTTGTGTTTGGGTACTCTCCTCTGGAACCTGTTATTTTTAGATTAAATAATACTTAATGTCATAAGAAATATGCTATAGAATACAAAGAACTCTTAACATCACAACACATTTGAGAGAGAATTATATAACCTTTGACGATGCTTAGTATCATGAGCAATGTGCTGGCTGGCTGTGGTGCAAGAAGTGGACCAACAACAAAAGAGGGGTTAACAACCACTAGATCAAGTCCATTTTCCTCTGCAATCCTCCAAGCCTCTCTTTCTCCCAATGTCTTTGCATATGCATACCACAACTGCATAACTCACGAGTTTAATTGAATTTAAATTACACTAATTTATTATAAGGTGACATTTTTTTCCATTCAAATATATTGTCTTTCTATATGGATCATGGTTAATGATAAAAAAAATAATAAAATTTCATGATTAAATTACAAGCAAATCAGCCCTTCAAGCCACCTAAATGTATGGTCTAGTAATTTGGCGTTGAAGGTAATGCAATTGTAAAATTACTGAAATTGAATACCATCAAGCACATTAGTTTTCTTTCTTAATGCTTTATAACTGAGAAGGAAGTGTTGTTACATTATGGCGTTTGCAGTATTCTGGATCACTCCAATGAGATTCATTAAGAGGAGAAACTTGTTGCACATCGTCGCGGTATCTTATGGAAGAGCAAGAAGATGTTAACACTACACGTTTCACATTTGCTTTGATGCAAGAGTTCAGCACATTCTGGGTTCCTTTTATACATGGATCAATCAAAGTAGCCTACAACATATTTCAAATAGCAACAAATTACCATATGTATATTGATTATGTTATGTTATTGAAAAGATGAAAATATATACCACCTCTTTAAATAATGACTCAATAAACTCTCTTTTAAGTTTTAACAATGAGAAATGCTACTTGATACGAAAAATAATTCACGAAAAAGTTCACTATATGCAAGCAGCTCATCATTTTTACTTCCAAACCATCCTTGTACTATGCTAATCTCAATATCTAACGCTCACAATTAGTTCGCAATAGGCTAAGGATAATTTCCTTCGTTATCAATAACACCTCTCTTGTTAGATTATTAAATTATCACTGCTTTAAATCTTTGTATAAATGAATTCAGCAACAATCTATGATGCATAGGTACGGGTACGGTACCCCGGTACGTAATACGGCAAATTTTTAAAAATGAAGGAACCGGGTACGTTGGTATAAAACATCAAAAAAAAGATTTTTCAAGTGAATTATTATACTTCTATCATCATGTTGCTTGAGAGTTTTATTTTTTTTGTGCATCCCATCTACTATTTTCATCAAAAGCAAGATAACTTCGGTTATTTTTTCAACGCCCGTTGCTGCACTAACTACGACGAAATAACTAAGTAAAAAAAGGTACGGTTCGGTACTAAGTTACGAGTACCATACGCGTACCCGGTACCGGTACTTCTCCATGTTTGGAGTACCCATGCTTCAGAGGCAACAATGTTCTTTTTTGAATGTGTAAGGTGTATGTAAAGTGATTTATGTTTCTGTATTCATGAAAATTGAGCTGAACAAGATACTACAATTTTGAAAGCAAAATTAGAAGAGGTGTGTTATTTGAACAATCATTTGTAACAACTTTTGTGACAACCAAACTAAGTATTGATATGGTAACCAAACCAATAGCGAGGTGGAAAATTGTCACACAAGTTGTCATAAAATGGTTTTACAAATATCATTTCTCAAATTAAAACTAAATAAAATTCAAAATTATACATTTTTACAAGAAGTAGAAAAGTGTACCTGAATGTTGTTATCATATGGAACAATCACAGGGGATGCTGTATGAAACACACCATCAACCCCAGTCACTGCCTCATCAAAACTCCCTTCCACCATCAGATCTGCTTTTAAAATCTTTAATCTTTCTTTGTTTCCACTTAGTTGAGTTAGATAACCAACCTTCTCTAAATCATCTGCAAATTAAAATGAAAAATTAATGTACCAATCAAATTAAAAAGATGTACATATCACTAAATATTAATACCTGGGTTTCTTACTGTAGTCCTCACTATGTGACCTTTTTCTAATAAGGCTTTAACTAGGTAAGCTGCTATGAACCCTGTACCTCCTGTCACGCAAAACTCAGGCATCTCTTTCTGTTTTTCTGTATGACTGATTAATTCTGTGTCATCGTATAACTTGGTCTTATTTATGTAAGAGTAGTAAGAACTCCAACCAAATTTGTGAAGTAGGAGAGTCACGTGAGATGTGTGTCAAAATAAAATTATTTTGTTCGGTGGGAAACAGATGGTTCACTTGAGTCATATGAATATTGTCTTATACACTTTATTTATAATGGTTAAATATGATTTTTATTCCACTTTTCGTTTTAATCTCTTAAAAAATTTCTTTGAGTTTTAATCCTCTAAAAAAAAATTATCAGCACTTTTGGTTTATACTGTTAATTGAACTTATGTGTAGTCTTTATATTTTTGAATGAAATTGTATAGACATGTGAAGAATATTATAACAATCTCTCCAAACAAATTATAATATTTAAGTGTCAAAAACATAAAAGTTCATATTTAACCCAGCTTTTGTTAAAAAAAATTTTTTTTTTTGATAAAGACTCTTATAATGTTATAAACATTCTTAGAAATTTTCATTAAAAATATAGTCTACACAATTTTTAAGGGACTAGTCGAAGAAAAAAAATGTATTAAAATAAAAAGTTGATATATGATAGAGATCTAAAACTTATTAACCTATTATATACAATTACTAACTCCATCCCCTCAACTAAAATACTACCTCTATCTTTATCAAAATCCTTTTGCAAAATTTAATTGTTGATTTTTAAAAGATCCTTTTCAAATATGCATTAATTCCCGTAAAAAAAAAAAAATGAAAATTGCTCTTCTCCTTCTCATTTATGTTCATTCCCTTAATTCAGCATGAATTGTTTCATCATTTCTTAGCGTGAATTAATTCACGTTGCTATTTTTAAGATCGGTTCAATCACTGTTCAAATCATTTCAACCAATTTTAAAAGTGTCAGCGTGAGTTAACTCACGTTGAAAATCTCGAGCTTGAGTTAACTCACATTGAATTAAGAGAATGAACAATTTTAAAAGGGAGAAAAACAATTTTCAAAAAGATATATGCATTGGTTTTTTTTTAATAAACAAAATTTATTAATAATAAGGAAACTAACACAAGTTAAGATGTGAAAAGCTGCTCTAAAATTGCAAACTAAGTTACAAAGAAAATTGTCAACCATACAAAGTGAAACAAACACTTGAGAGATCCACCAAATAACACTTATTTAGTATGTTTCAATGCAAACTAGCACCTGCTGCACCAATGGACATAAACTCTTCCATTAATCACCAAAGTATCATTTTCAGATTTCAATTTTATCATAGACAAGTCCTGCCACACCTTCATATGACTGAAAAATTAGCCACATGATGCAACTCCAACTCAAGCTACTCCTTTTTAACTCACAACCATTTGAGTCAAGAAATAATCACCATCCATACTAGAATTCTAACAACAGAGACTCCTAACTTCTTCATCTCATCCTCAAATGACAGTGACAAGTTGAAAACCATCAAACTTAAATGCATTGAAGACAAGCGGTTGGATTGGTCCACAAATTTGAAAAATAGAGATTCTTATTTCTTCTTTTCCCAAAAATAAACCATGACCATGACAATTGTTTTATCCGATCTACAACCTCTAAGATGTTGACAATTTTTCCATTGAATAGAATGCCATTAGGCTTCAACCAAATTCACCATGTAAATGTTAGCCGAATTATATGTGAAACTTTCTTTCCATTCTTCCATTTGCAAAGAGAATTAAATAAAAGAAAATTATCAGTCAATTTTGTCCCCCAACCTGTAGCATTCCAATCCAACTCATTTGTATGTTAAAAGTATATCATTCCTCTTTTTATATGCTATAACTATCTATAATAAGTTCATTATGATTATACAAAAATCAATGTTATGTTGTCCATAAAAGTGTACATTCAATGGTGAATTTTAGCACACTAAATAACTTATATCAATAATTTTATCATATTTATGATAAGAGATTACCTCATTGAAAGACACACATTAATTTCGACAGGTAATATCTCAGTTATACTGACATCCCAAAACATCGTATGTCAAATGTAGCTATTGATAAAAAAAAAACAACAAAACAAAAAAAATATGAGTAGGCCACATGATCCTAAATACGTCTAACATCAGTTTCATGATCATGAATGTGTCTCGCATAATTTTGCATTATCAAATTCAATTATGTAATCCTTTCGATTATTGTTATCATAGCTTTTGGTTTGTTATCACTAAACTTTTGTGATTATTGTTCACGGTTACTATTCTCACGTGTGGTTGTATACTTTTGTAATGATTGTTAATGTGTACTAGATTTGTTCAAGTATACGATAAAACAGACAATATTGCTTACATATACTGTACTATTCACTATGAAATAGTGTAATCCGGTTCAAAACCATGACAACAAAATTTATGATTGAGAAGTTTAATGGGAGTAATTTCTCACTGTGGAAATTAAAGATAAGGACGGTTCTAAGAAAAGAAAATTGTCTAGATGCAATTGATGGTAGACCTGACCTACAGATATCACTGACCAAAAGTGGAAAGAGATGGATGGCAACGCTATTGCCAATTTGCACTTAGCAATGACAAACTCGGTATTGTCAAGTATTGCAGAGAAAAAGTCTGCAAAGGAGATCTGGGATGCTCTTATTAAATTGTACAAGGTCAAGTCACTTCACACAAGAATTTTCTTAAAAAGGAGGCTTTACACTCTCCGAATGAATGAGTCCATATCAATAACAAATCACATAAATACCATAAATACACTATTTGCTCAGCTCACAACCTCAGATTTCACGATAGTTGAAAATGAACGTGCATAACTTCTACGTCAGAGTTTACCTGATTCATATGATCAACTCATCATCAACATTACAAATAACAATATTATTGACTCTCTTCATTTTGATGATATTGCTGATGCAATCTGCATAGAGAGAAATGTACAACAAGAATACATTAAACAGACTCATTTTTATTTTAGTTGCGTAATAATATTGTTATTCTGATAACGAACCAAAAACTCTGATACCATTGTTGGGTATCAGAATAACAATATTATTACGCAACTAAAATAAAGATGAAATTGTTTAATGTATTCTTGTTGTATATTTCTCTCTATGCAAATTGCATTCTGAATATATAGTAGATTCTATTTATATAACAATGGTTACTATTCTATTTATAGGTTCAAGAGAAACTTATTCTCTTCAATAGAATTCTTACAGTAAAAAAAAAACTGTACCACCTTTTATTTAGTAAAAAACTTTTATGGTGTTGACCATTTCCATAACTTAAATGTGACTTTACCTTTAAAAGACAAAATTAAGATTAATTTCTTTAGTATGTCTATTTTCAACTAAAATATAATTTGTTTTGTTATAAAATTATCCTAATTTATTGGATAATAAATATCACCAATAATTTTAATATTAGCGAGACACATTATTAGGAATAAAGGGCCCAAAAAAATATCATCAATTTTTTCAATATTATTTGTTTGGCATATTATAAGACAACCACATTTTTGTATAAGGAGGGTGTATATAGAAATATTTGTGGTTAATAGAATATAACAAATCACGCCAAAAAGGCCAAAAACCATAACAGGCTTTAGCCCAGCCCTTCATCATGTCAATGTTTAGGGTCTTTTGGTTAACTTTGCTATATATATATACCCTCCATAAACCACATTTTTCTATATACACCCCCACCATAAATTTTTTTGGACCCCCTATCAGCATGGGCCCTAGGCTGTCGCACCCCCCGCCTATGCCTAGGGCCGGCCCTGAGCAGATGGTCTTGGGTATATTTGTGGGTCTGGTTTGGGTCATTACAGTTCTCGGATCGAGTTAAAGCCCATTACAATGGTCAAGTCTTATAATATGGTGTTATTAAAAAAAAATATGGCGTTCACGTGTTCACCTCCATTAGCCCAATCAACAAAAATTGACATTAGAGACCAAATTCACTAACGACCAAAAACGTTTGCGACCAAAAATTTATTATAATTAAAGTAGGGACTAATGTTGAAAGCTCGCATATTTATAGGGACCTGAAACATATTTAACCCAATATTTTATAATAGTTTATGTCAGAGTTCATATATCTTTCTTTAAGCAATTAAATGCAATATATAAATGGATAAACGAACATGTTTGCGTCAGTCTATCCACATACGAGATAATAAATGATTAAGAACATAATAAATAAGTTAGTATCTCTATCCCAAATTTAGTTATTATTGTTTCAGTCAAATATTACAAAATTTAATGCATTGAATGTATGGATTCCCATGAAAGTTGGTTATTAAAGATACTGAAAGAATGTTCTAGAGACGCTCGTTAGCATTTTGGGAGGAGGAGTCTGTTACGGAGTGCTCTGCTTTGTTGCATAATATTGTTTTGAAGGAACATATCATTGCCAGGTGGAGGTGGATCCTTGATCCTGTTAACGATTATTCCGTTAAGGGGACTTATCAGTATCTCACAACGTTATATGCACCTTCTGAGAGGGATTTGTTTGATGTGATGTGACAGAAGTATGTACCTTCAAAGGTGTCAGTGTTCTCCTAGAGACTTCTTCTCAATAGACTACCAACCAAAGCCAATTTAGTTCGACAGAGAGTTTTACATCAAGACGATAACCTCTGTGTCGGTGGATGCGGCTACATCGAGACTACAGTTCACCTATATTTTGGCTGCAACATCTTTGGTAGCGTGTGGACCCTTATATATCAGTGGCTCCGTGTTTTATTTGTTGCACCCGACATGGTAAGTGATCATCTTCTTCAGTTTGGGCACTTGGTGGGATTACCGCATTTTACTCATTCTTTCGTGAAGATAATCTGGCTTATTAGTGTCTGGGTTATGTAACACCCTAAATCCCTTAAGTGATAAATTGCGCGAATAATATAAATCATACTAGGATCTAGCTATTACATCATCAAGAAGCTCAACATGCATAAATAATTTTTTCTCAAAACATCACAGTGGAATAATAATATCATCACATCAACACCTAAATAAAACATCTCCAAGTAGCCATGTCATATAATTATACTACATCATCAAATATAAATTCTCAACTCAACACATTGAGTGAATAAAATATCAACAAGCAGTCATAAGACACAAACAGGCAGACACCCTAATCAGAGCCGACACACTAGACTCCAAAAAACAAAAGATGAGGTAGCTCCAAAGCTATCCTCCAGAAACTCACCAAGCAAGCAAACTAATCATGCACGCCGTCTACCCACCCATACGAATAAGGTAGGTGATCAACCAAACAACCACTGGGGGTTAGTCTATGATTCACAATAAGCGTAATCAAACATAAGCATTCAAGGATTTCATGCATAACACATATACATACTCAACATTCCTATAATGCTAACTCCACATGAATATTATCTTCAATTCAACTCAAATCATATCAGCCTACCTTTATCATAATACTGAAGGTGAGAAAAACACAAGAAGGGGGGGGTTGAATTGTGTTCTCAAAAACATCTTCGTTCCTTACGTTGAAGAACTGTTCTCAGGCTCAGAGTCTGAAGTAATTCAGAGTCTGAGTGAGTTCAGAGTCGTGTGCAGCGGATAGAAGTAAAGAACAGAGAAAGAAAGAACACAAGCAATTATACAGGTTCCTTCCACAAACCGGAAGTAGTCCTATCCTCCTTGCACTTCCAAGGAGAGTTCCACTAAAATGTAATCTCAAATTACAAGTTGCTCAATCACACAAGA